>Ga0080013_1001286_pt1 | contig 33767 bp, 48 predicted proteins | sample ETNvirenome_6_85_FD_69236 | JGI IMG/M metagenome (GOLD analysis project Ga0080013, IMG submission 69236) | Marine viral communities from the Pacific Ocean - ETNP_6_85 (SPADES assembly) (version 2) | ecosystem: Environmental > Aquatic > Marine > Oceanic | place: Pacific Ocean | collected 2013-06-19
GTAACAATACTGCTAGGTATTCTAGCTATTTGGACAGCAGTAGTATTACTGTTCTTTTAACGCCTTTATATAAAACTTGAGAGAGGTACTCGCACACTCATTTATGGCTGATGCATATGAGTATCTCTCAAAAGAATTTATTTAACTAACTAAAAGAGAGGCAAAAAAGATGAAAACAGCATTAATTAAAGTAATGTTGAAATACGACTTTACAGATGATGTCTCAGTGCAAGATATAATAGATGAGGTCAATAATATGGAACTACCCAAAGAGTATGAAGAGGATAGTTTTGAATGGTTTGGGATTTGTTTAAATAAGGGTACTGATGAAGAAGAAATAATACCATACTATAAATTTCCAATAAAAGAAAGTGGTGTCTAAAAACACCCTTTTATGCCCCAAAAACAGGGAGTGTAAAAAACACAGAAACGCCTTTATATGTTTGTTTAACTTAACAGAATAGGAGATACATATGTTATCAGTAAAACAAGTGCTTGGTGCACTTTCAAGAAATTCTAAGAACCATTGGATTTCTCGTGGAAATAAAGATGATGGGTACGAGAACGATGTAGTAGAGAATGCAATGGAAGGCGATATTGTTTGGTTCAGTAACGAAAGTACTGAAGAAGATATAGCAGAAGTTCAGAAAGTTCTTGCACAGAATAAACTTCACTTATACTCTAAGTCATTAGCCGAGAAAGGTGAATTGATTAAGTCTAAGAGTGGAGCATTTTCGTTCATAGCTTTGCCTAATCAGAGCTAACACTAAATGGGAGGGGATTAATTTCCTCTCCCTTTTTTGTTTTCTATAAAGAAAAAACATTTGAGTAGGCATCAAAGAGCCTGGATGCATCGTAAAAGATATCAAAGTATACATTTTGTCTACTCAAACATTTTAAAAAACTCAGGTTATTTGTCGTTAAGCTAACGAAGTAATAATCTGACAGGTGGGATTGGTATATCTAAGTGATTGTTAACTATACCCTAGTGACGTGAGTTTACACGATATGCAATGAAACTGACCTTCTTCGTTAAGACTTTGCATAACCAATCCTATTGACATTATTGGAGATAATATGATATATAACAAGATAAGCAAAAAATTCATCGAAGCAAGGTTTATACTTGAAGAAGAAGAGTTTGATTTTATAAATGAAAAAAACTCAAGATTTGCAACAATTGATGGAATTGATGATGAAGTTGACAGATTTGGTAATAAATATAGATTTTGCGCAGAAGTTGGAATAAATAATAAACGAGAGATTATATGTATTTTCAACTGGAAGTACTATATTCCAAAACCTGAACAACAGAATTTATTTAAGGAATAATTAAATGGATACAAATCAAAATGACTGGAAAAAAACAAAGAAGGGATGGCCATATAAAAAAGATGCCTTAGAGGACCAGCAATATATGAAAGATCGCAATAAGACTTTCAAAGAGAATGGTAATGGATGGTGGTGGACTCAAGGATATCATAGCTGGAAACCCTACTTTGAAATAAAAAGATCAAAAAAGAGAGGAGTTAAAAATAATGAGCAGCAAAACTAAATTAAATGGTAAGGAGTTCGACCTAGAAAAAGCTGAACAACGTGAAGCATATTGGACACTATTAGCTGAACAATATTTACTAGGTAAACAAATAATGAAAGTTGAATATATAACTGAAACTGAAGCAAAAGAAAACGGATGGTCAAAAAGACCGATTGCTTTTCAAATAGCTGATAAAACTGGAAGAGCTTCATGGATAGTAGCACAAATGGATGACGAAGGAAACAATGGTGGAGTATTAGCCATACTGACAGATAAAAACAAAGGAGATGTCATACCAACAATATGATCGCCTTTTTATGTAATAACAGGAGGTATTTATGCCTGATAAATATGACATGGCACTTGATGCCAGACCAGATATATCTTGGAAACACCAAAGTAATTGTCCAGAATGTGGCTCAGAAAACATGAGTTGGATAGAGGTAAGATGGAAAGATTACAAAAACATAGAAAACGAAGTCTATGATAGCAAGTACCAAGATATACCTTATTGTATTGATTGTTTTGAAAATAGCTACAGAACAACTCCTTTTGATAAAGTTGTCGCTGATGAAGTCGACAAGGTTGTTGATAGAGAAATAGACAATCAAATAGATGCAAGTAAAGGAGCATAACATGACATTTGATGAAGTTTTAACTATTTTACAAGATAATGATGTGCCATACAAATTACTTGAAATAATAACAGATGAAAAAGAAGATATATACGTATTTAACGTGTATCTTGAAAAAGAAACAGGAGATAATAGTGAGTAAATTAAGATTCGCAGCAATGCTGGGTAAAAGCATGGGATACATATCTTATGGTCTTACTCAAACATTTAAACTAGGAAGTGCTGTTGTCGGAAAGCTAAGCAGCGCAATAACAAACAATCCTAGATACAATATTGAGATTATTAATAAAAATGGTGAATTGATAAAAACCTATGAAAATGTTAACTTGGTTAAGTTAAATAAAGTAATATCATCAATACATCATTTGCATGACGATTACAAAATAAACATAGAGGAATATAATGTCAGCAGTACGATCGCAGAGTAGATGGAATAAATTTGCAGAGATAATATGGGAAGTTATTCCACATCATAAACATAACCACTTCAATATGATAGCGCAGATGAATCGAAGAGAACTTGAAGAGTTTGTCGATGATAATAAACACGTAGTTAATATAATACCTAACTCCAGATTATCAGCCGAAAACGCTAAGATTTTAAGCATGATTACTTATGCCAAAAATTTGTTGAGGCTAAGGAGTTAGTTAAACAGATAATAAGAGTGAGGCGATTTCGTCTTAAAAGAAACAGAACGGTAAGTATCATTTGCTAATATTCATGTCGCTATGAAATGAGTGTAGAATATGCTAATGATTGAAATTAGTACGAGCATTGTGACGTAATGCATGGCCTATTACCCACTCTTATAAAACTTATATGAGGCAGTTGATGCCAGAGGATAGTTAACGTAAAAATAAACCTCAAGGTATAAACGCAAGAGCAGTGAAAACCTGTAGACTGTCTCATATAAATTTGGAGGAATTATGCCATATCCATTTAGAAAAATAACTAAAGAATGCCCACATTGTGGTAAAGCTGAAATTGATGGAGAGGAATTTGAATTAGATTACAATCCAGAATCAGATCATTACTACACAGAGTGGAGGTATTGGTGTAATAATTGTGAAAAAGATATAGATATAGAATACCTAATACCAGAAGAAGAATAAATATGAAATACTTCGGGAAAAAAATGACTGACGATAAAATACAATACGTCAAAAACTTAAATCAAAAACTAAAAAAACGAAATCCAAAATATAAATTCATTAAGCCAGATTCAAAAGAATCATTAAAATGGGATTTTGATGAATGGATGGATTGGATAGACCATTGTTGGAAGGAGATGTTTAATGCATAAAATAACAAAAATATTTGGTGAGAATGTAGAAGATATAAGACGAATATTAGTTGATGGAGTTTGGTATGATATACATCATATAGAATTTTACTTAGATAATTCACCTTATGTAGTCTTGCAAAAAAGAATATTCTTTATGGCATGCCTACAAGATGATCAGTCATCTAAAGGCAAAAAGACCAAGAATAAAAGCAGCAGAAGAGTTACTGGCAGTTTAGATAATTTAACTATGGTTGAGGTTCAATACTCATGAAGTTGTTAACTAAGGAAATAGCTGAAAAAGCTCAAAAACAATATAAGAAGAGTTCAGATTTGGAATCGCAAAAAGTAATTGCTAAATTCTTTCACCCAATGGATGACTGGACTTGGTATTTAATGAACCTAGGCAAAGATAAAGATTATGCCTGGGGAATAGTCAAAGGTCATGAAGTAGAAATGGGTTCATTTTCAATAAATGAACTTGAATCTTTACAATTGCCTTTAGGTCTAGGAATAGAAAGAGACAAGGCATGGAAACCTATTGTAGCAAAAGAAGTATATGATGGCTTGCTAGAAGGCAAACACTTTTAAATAAAAATGAGAGTGTAAGCTCTCCCCATTATGGGCTTATCATACCGTTAAACGAATAAATAAAATATTCGACCTAGAATTTGACAAGGTAAGCCCATAAAACTTAACGAGGAAGGAGATATCTTGATAGACGATACACCTACGCATCCTTTTAACATCTTAAGAAAAGATGAATTCAGAAAAAGCATAGAAAAGAAAGGTAAATTTGATTACCTATCTTGGGCAATATGCTGGGATAAACTAAAAGAATGCGACCCAAATGCACGATATGAAATGGTAGGAACAATTGAATGTGGACAAAGTAAGATTTGTCACGTAAGATTGTTCTATGATTGGGATGGCGATGAATGTATACATGATGAATACTTAGCTGTTACAAATCATATGAATCAGGCAGTATCTAATCCAGATGCAGTACAAGTTGTAAACACTTTTAGACGTGCAGTTGCTAAAGCAATAAGTATGGCAACAGGATATGGATTAGATCTATGGATTAACGAAGATATTCGTGACCTTGATTATGTACCTAATAGTATTAAAGGCAGAATGCCTGAGAAAGGTAAAATCACACCAGACCAAACTGCTAAACTAGACAGACTTTCAAGAAGTAATTTTTTAACTAAAAATGGTCAAGCAAAAGTAATGTCTATAATGAAAGACGAAGCTCTTTTAGAGAAAGAGGTCGCTGATAGAATAGCTGAAATTGAAAAAGTAATCAAAGAAAGAAGAACGAAGGAGAAAAATTAATGGGATTAAACACTAATTTTGAAACATCCAAGACTAAGGACTTTATGTCAGGAGTATGGGTTAATAACGTTACTGTAGTATCAGTATCACCAGTATATGGAGGTACTGAATGGCAGAACGAGAAATATAAAGACGACGTTGGCATAAACGTAGTCATTGAGATCGGTCAAAGTTTCCAACCTACATTTTATGTGGGTGGCAGATTAAAGAAAGATGACTTTGGCGAAAACGTAGGACTAGGCTCAGTTAGACGAGTAGCTGATTTCTTCAATGCTATAGATGTTGATGTCAACATGGATGATTCAATGAAACTTGATGAAACAAATTTCGAAAGTTGCGTTGGTAAAGAGTTTATGAGATTATCTTACGTAAGTGGTAAAAGAGATAACGGTAAACTCAAATATACAGATTTTCAAACAGTTGCATCTGCGCAATCTGAGAAAAGAGACCTTGTAAGTACCTTCAAGGAACACATTAACAATGGATGGATAAAGAACTACAGACCTGAAGTTATGGAAGATTCAAACCCATCAATTGGAAATGATGAGTTAAGTGACTGGTAAACGATCAACTGCTAAAAGCATCATAATTGATTATATATCAAGCATGTTTTTACAAAATACATATCAAATATCATCTCATGATTTTGAGATACAAGTTGTACAATTTGGTAAAGACTGGCATGATAAATGGCATAATCCAAGTACATACAGTAGAGCTTGGAGAAAATTGAAAGAGTCTGGAAGAATTCCAGAACTAGATGTCTTTAGCATAGATACAGTTAAAAATAAGAGCGCAGAAACAACATGGGTACTAAGAACAAGAAAATAGAAATTGTCACAGGTAGCGTAAGTAATCGTGGCAATTTTGACACTATTGATAATTTAAAATCATACGCTACACCCAATCTAGAAGTATATAGGTCAATGTTTCTTTATGATGATACCTTTACAGGTGACATAAAGAAATATGACGGAACTTATGAGATTAATCAAATAATTCTTGATATAGATATTAAGAATGCTGATATAAATCATGTTAAAGACCTATATGCTTTTCTAGCAGATGAATTTGTTGATGATAATAAACATTTCAGATTTTGGTTTAGTGGAACTGGTTTCCATGTACATCTTCCAGACCTGTTTCAGCTTGGTCCACGTAAGGATCTACCAGGTGTCATTAGGCTGACCCTGGACAAGATATTTGTCGGTTATGGCGTAGATTCTATATACGATAGGGCTAGGCTGATACGGGCTGAGTATTCATACAATAAGAAGAATGGTACATATAAAATACCATTAGACCACAATGATATGTTTTATCTAAAATATGAAGACTTCATCAAGAAGGCACAAGAAGTGCCTGACTTTGAAAACGGATTAGAATATCCTACTCTAGATCAAGATGTGCAAGCATGGTGGCAAGATAGAGTATTATGGACTAAACCTAAAGAAATTACACATACAAATGATAAGTCTTTAACAAATGATAAACAAAAATTAACATCGCATGTAACATGTGTACAAAAGATGTACAGCAATGGTCCAGTTTACGGTAAACGACATATGACAGTTCTAAGAATGGTATCAGCGTGGAAACGTAGTGGCATACCCATTGAGGGTAGTGCTGCAATGATCAATTCTTGGAGTAACGACTTTGCAAGTAGGGATGAAGTTAATAAAATATTAACAAGTGTCTATGAATGGGAACATGATGGATATAGTTGTAATGACCCCATCATGGATTCATATTGCGATTCAAAATGTAAGTTTTATCGTAAGAAGGACTATGGAGTAGAAGTATTTAACGCAGATAATATGTCAGAACAATTCTTAGAATTTGTTAATACTGATTTAGCAGACAAAAGCTTTGACTTAAACGATATGTATGACCTTGGAAATAGTTATAAATTCACAGAAGGTGAGCTTATAACCATGATTGGCGATACAAAATTAGGTAAAACAGCTTTTATACAGAATATTGTAACAAGAGCTAATAATTTCAAATGCTTATATCTTTCTCTAGAAGTTAATCAAAAATTAATGTGGAGAAGATTTTGTCAAATAGCTTTCAATAAAGATAAGCATGAAATAACCAAACATTATATAGATGGTGATCATGATTTTATGGAAAAAGCTAAAGATAAATTAGGACATATAAAGATACTAACGGTATCTCCAGAAATAAATAATATCATAGACATTATATCTACACTTCAACCAAAAGTCATTGTAATTGACACAATTGACGAAATAAGAGTAGATTATGTAAATGATTCACTAGTCAAGATGCAAAAGATTGTAAGTAAACTTAAAGAAATAGCTCAAAAGTATGAAGTTATCATATTTGCAGTAAGTCATATTAGTAAAACTGCTGCTTATGATGGCAATTTAACTAGGCATAGTGCAAAAGGTGACTCATCTATTGAGCAAAAGTCAGATAAACTAATAGGGATATCTGCCCCTAATCCACAATCAAAGGCAAGAATAATAGAATCTATCGTAGCTCGTGACGAATCAGGATTTAAACTTAGATGTTGGTTTAATCACGAATCATTTAGATTTCAGCAAGCATCTGATTAACGTAAGGGGGGAGTGTAATGCTCCCCTTTTTATGTTATAGAAAGGAAAATAATGACTTTTAAGATACTAGGATTTCCAGTTTTTAAATGTGTAAAGGTTGGAACAAAAGGAGTGACAGGATTTAAAATCGTAGTATTAAACTTAATTAGCTTTGCTATAACCTATGGCACTCAAAAAGGCGAACATATACATTTAAGCTTTGGAGTATATAGGTTTGAAGCATTCGGAGGACTAACCATATGGTCATGAGTAAACAAAAAGGAAATAGAGTTGAAAGAGAAGTAGTAAAAATATTCGAAGAATATGGATGGAAAGCTCGTAGAGCTTGGGGATCTAACGGAAGGGCATTAGGCTATGACGAAGAAGTAGATGTTGCTGCAAAGCATCAAATGCTTAATCCTGATGGTGCAGATATGCCAGAACTTAGAATCCAGGTTAAGGCTAGGAAACAACTAGCTAAATATATAAAACCAAATACTGACGTAGTGGACTGGCAAGTCTTAAAAGAAGACAGACAAGAGCCACTTGCAGTATTACCATTACATGACTTGTTATCAATTATAGGAATATTATCTGGAGAAATTCATTAATGAAAATTACAAAAGAACTCGAAGATATGCTTAGAAAGGTTAATAAGTATGAATATACTCTAAAAAGTATTCAAAGGATAATTAACGTAGCTTTGGAGGACAAAGATGAGCAAATCACTAGGAACAGAAGTCACAATAGACAAATTGCAGAACGCCAAGGTGCTGATTGCGAAGTCTGTGACTGATGATATAAATAAAATGTCTTACATAAAAGCATTAGAAGAAGCTATTGGATATATAATTAGCTTACAAACTTTATGTAAGAAAATGGGAGTTGATCTTCCAGAAGGAGATATAGAGAGTGAATAAAACAAGTCTAAATACTATTATACAATTGTATGAAGACTTGCTTAGGAATGGCAGAATCCCTCTAGATGGTCCAGCATACACAAGAATGCAAAAACTTAAATTACAAAAATTATTGAGGAGAAAAACATATGGAACAAACAATAGCTGAATCTGTAGATAAACTTGATGTTAAGAAATTAATGTCAGATTGGGATTTGCGCAATCAAGAAGCGCAAGAAAAAGCTCTGATAAAACTTAGAAAAATAGCCCCTAAGTATATAAAACAAGGATTAACCAGTATAAATATAGAATATTCTGGATGTGGAGATTCTGGTGAATTAACTGAAATTTACGGTATGATCGGAAGAGAAGTTCATAAACCAGAGAAGCGAGAATGGAATGATGAGAAAAATTGGTATCGTGTAGCAGGAGCAGATTTTGATGATATAGCATACGATATACTTACTTATGACTGGTATAACAATGACGGTGGACATGGAAGCATACTTATTGACTTGGAAAACGGAACTATTTCTATAGATGCTTTTCAAACTGTTACTGAATATGTGGCTGTACAAAATCAAAAAGCTGATTTAAGATTCTAATGAAGTCTTTTAATCATTGTAAATCATCAGTAAAATACTTTGGTGGCATAGAAGATGACTATATTGACATACATTCATGGTTTGATGAATCTAAAGAACATTATGGAGACATAAGACATCGTGCTTTAAGACATCATACGCAAGGAATAGCTGAATGTGAAAAGATATTTGGTGTCTATATATATAATCATAATGATAAAAGAGTTATCGTTAAGTCAATTGCTGAACAGCATATAAGAGAAGACTTAGGATTTATACCTACAATTCAAGATTGGTTTAAATTAATAAAGCCTGAGCCTTGGATGGCTTCGACTAAACGAAATACTAAAATGAATCTAATGTAATATTACTGAGACATCTTTAATGAGTGTCGATTACTGGGAGGGAATCCTACTAACAGGGTAATATAAAATGCAGATAAGTTGACATGTCGTAAAAGTGTTTTCATGCTTATCTGCTAAATTCAAACATAGAGGCGTGGCTTTTGCTGTGCCTCTTTGTTTTTTAGAAAATATCTTTAAGCATCTTGAGTAAAGATGTTTGTTTCCAACCCTTTTCTATTGGGCCTACTCTTTCGCCTAAGTTTTTTAAATCCTGACTTAAATAATAACGCATTCTTTGCTCTGAGCTTAAAAAGTTTTCAGGTAAATCCTGAGTTGCATCTTTTAATACTGCTCTTCTATGATGAGGCATGGCTTCACCTGTTAACCAATTTTTAGGAGGAGTAATGTTATAGTAACCAAATAATGCTTTTCTTTGATGATCTGGAGGCAATTCATCCGTATAATGAGGAAGTCTTTCACCACTAAAAGTCTCAGGAGGAGTATAATTGTTGTAACCCCTAACCGCCCTCTTTAATTGTTCTACCTTATCTATATTATCCGTATAGTGTGGCTTAGGCTTCCCGTCAAAAGTTTCTGGTTTGTTATAGTTGTAATAACCAGAAATTAAATTTCGTAACCATTCATTCATTTTTTAGCTCTCTTACGCTTAACTTGATTGGCAGTTCTGCCTTGAGATTTTAACTTTATATTTAAAAGACGCTTAGCTCTTTTATCTGCCTTAGCTTTCTTGTTCGGCATCTGGTTCTTCTATAGGTTCTACCTTAGATTTGATCTCATCAGGATAGTAGTATTTACTGTAACCAGCATCCTCATAAAAATCAGGAGATTCCATCTTACCTGTTTTTAAATAATAATCAAGCATCCATTTAGAAAGCTGAGAACCCCAGGGTACATCTTGTTTCTGAACATGCTTCATTAATTCTTGTGGTGGGTTATTGGTAAATAACTGCCTTTTAAAATCCATTTCTGTTTCGTCAGTCTCACTAAAGATATTGTTTAAAATTTGTTTACTTTTACTCATTAGTCAAAATCTCCTTGTAACCATTTTTGTTCCCAATATTGTTTTGTGTATTTATTAGGGCTAGGTTTTAATTTTAAATTATCCCAATCTCCCTCTAAATGTCTACCTAAAGTTTCCTTAGCTGGTTGTGCAGCTTTAGTTGAAAGAGGTGCTGTTCTTTGTGCATTAATTCTATCAATTAAATCTTTTGGTAAATCTTGAGTTATTGCTCGATGTAATATATTAAATGGAGCATCTGCAAACTCAGGATTATAATTTCCTTCGTGAACTCTTTTATTGTAATCCTCTCTAGACAGATGCACCCCTTTAACATTTGGGAAAAGAGATGGTGGTCTTATTCCATATTTACTAGCCGAAGGTAACCATCCACCCATCTTTAAATCTAATTGCTGATATCTAGATAACTCAGGTACTGAGCTCCCATGTTTTGGAGAATGCCCATATAATTCATGTCCAAGTTCATGCCCAAGTGCTTGATGTGCAGCTTTTCTAATGTAAATATTGTCTCCCTGATGAAAACCTCCTGAGCTTGCAGAGCCTCCTATAGAAGAATATAAATCATCTGGTATTCCATGATAAACCCTGAGAGTTCCAGATTCTCCACGACCCATTATGTCTTCAACTGATCTCTTGGGTTCATATCCACCACGAGTAAATGGTCTACGTCTTTGTTGTTGGTTTACAAAACTTAACAAATGAGGTTGTGCATATTGTAAATATTCATTTACTAAACCTTGGTCAAGTAAATATCGTTGTAGTTCAGGATTCATCAAAAAACTCCTTTATCCTTTCAGCTCTAGATTCTCTTATGTCTTCTCTTCTTATGCGATACGCTATTTTATCTGTTGGTATTCTAAAGAAATTATGAATAGCCCTTTCAGGTCTTTCAGCGGTTTTCTTTATAGAATACATAATTCTACCAAACGGATACATAGTGTGTATTGTGTAATCTGAGAATTTCTCCCAATCGCCTTGTATCAATTCTACAAATGTTTGTGGAAACCTTGCAATAGGTGGTAAGGCTACTTGCAATGGTGCTATTGGTCTAGGCAATGTACCATAAAAAGCTCTATCACGTTCTTTTTTATCGCCAAATAGTAAGTCAGATGTATCTTGCATCCAATCCCATGGCGGTGGTAATGCTGTATCAAATACTGAATACATAAATGCACCTGCCATAGCATATGCAAATAAATCTGTTAAATATAGATCTTTAAATTTTTGATACTCTGGAGTGCCTTCTTTAAATCCATAGTCTTTAGCTTGTTTATAGAATTCTTTCCTGGTACGAACAGATTGGAATGCAAACAATTTAAACCTGGTTAAAACTTTACCAAGTGCAGTTGTCATAAATGCAGGTCTAAATGCATTGTGATATAAAAACTGAGTTGCTTCAATGCCTTTAAGTCCAGCGTCAAAAAGATAGGGGTCACTAAGATTCGTTTGATTCCCATGTGGGCCTAATCTTTCTTGTGACTTTAAAGCATGGGCTATAAAAGCATCTACTCTATTCTTTCTTTCTGATACTTGCATAAAGAATCCACCAGATTTAAGCATAACGTCTTTTATTCCGTATCGTTCAGCTAATTGCATAATTGTTTCATCTCTATCGCCACGTTTTATACTGGCTTTTAGGTCTCTTATGAAATTCTTAGCATCTTTTCCTAACTTGCTTATACCAGTAGCTAATCCTTCGTTGTATTCTAATTCATTAGCAATATAATTATCTATCACTCCTGCTTCGTTAAGATATTCGATTAGCTGCTTTCTAGTCTTGACTGGCTTTCCATTTTTTAATTTTAATGCAAAATTTCCAGATGCATCTTTCAGCAATCTATCTACTACAACAGAATTACGCTGCGCATCTTTAAAATGTTTAAAAGAAGCACTACCTATTGTTGTTACTCCTCCACCATATAAATTAGTCATCATTGAACCTGTGTTGGCTAATAATGTAAGCAAGTTATACTTAGCCTCCATAGCTCCCAACTCATGAATCCTTCTAACAAAATAATCCCTACGAAGCTTAGGGTCTTCAGGTGCATTTCTCATAAAAGGCAGCTTATTTATTTTGTTATTCTTATACATCTTTTCTAACGCATTTGTAACAGCATAATCTGTCGTTAGATAATATGGATTACGTTTTAACTTTAATGGATCTCCTTTGTCTATAGATTTTTGTATTCTATCTGTCAAAAGTGATGGATGTCCTAAACTATTTTTTAAATAAACATATAAAAAGTCAGACCAAACATCTGTGTTATTTTTATAACCAGCCTTTTCAAGTGTCTTTATCTGCTTATCTGTCAATCCCTTGTCAAGATCAGTTGTCTTTTTAAATCTTTGTATCTCTCTATTACCATGTATGGCCATCAAATTAGAATAATAACTTCTAATTAATTGCTCTTTGTATCTATCAACTACCTCTGGTCGTTTGTCATAACCATCTATAAATTCTTTACCACGTTGTAATAAATTTTTAGGTTTACTTTTAAACCCTACATCTTTATATGCTCTATCAGCAAACTCATAAGTCATATTCAAATAGTTGTCTTCAACTCTAGCTGAATTGCTCATTGTATTTTCTGTAAATAAAAATAAATCTTCGTAATTATTTTTTCCCTCACCAACTAATTTTTCAATAGATTTATTCATAAGCTTTTTAGCCTTTTGATTCCATCCATAATTAGTCCTGGGAAAATATTCAGATGGATTTATAAAGCCAAATGCATAGTCACTAAATTTATTTTTCTTACGATATTCCTCTCTACCTGCTAAAGTATCTTTACTTTTAGCTCTAAGCTTCCCTTCCATAATTGACTCATATTGAAAACGAAGAACGGATTCAATACCAACCATCGGAGGTTCTTTGCCTGTTGTGATCGGCCTAAGAACCTTATCGATAAATAGCTTCTGATCAAATTTTCCATCTTTATTAAATTTAATATAATCATTAAGTTTGCCATATTGGGGCTTCTCAGCATCTATTGTCTTAGAAAAATCTATACGATTTCCTTTCTTATCATAAGTATAAATTATTTTACCAGCGTCTTCAACAAACTTAGTAAACTTATCATTGTATTCCTTTAATAACTCAGAGCCTGTTTTACCTTTAAACTTTTTAGTTAGAAATTTTTCATCAGCTGAAGATAATTTTTCTTGCTCTGGATTTCTACTTTTAGATATATGGTTAAACAAATGCTGCTTATCGTTTTTAGATAATCCATACTTATCATAGTCAAATAATAATTTATTTTCATTTTTGACTTTATCTAATGCTGAGTTTTGAAACCTCAACGATTGACGTATAAATTCTCGCATAGCACCAAGTGGTGTCATATATTTAACTACTGGCTCTTTTTTAACTCCAGTAATCGACCTGTAATTGCTTATATAAGACTCATATTTGCGTATTGTAGGCTGCAACTCTTTATCGCTGATAGTACGTGGGTCTATTAACCAATTGACCCATTTAAACCTACCTTTTGCGCCTGTTTCACCGTACTTAAAAAATTCGTTCATAGCTCTAATATCTTGCATTGTAGCTAATGAAAGATCTCTACCTTCAACTTTGCCTTGTTTACTTGTAAAGTCAATAAAAAAATCATTTAAACTATCTATTTGTGGGAACTTTTTAAGATTCTCACGTAATAGTTTAATGTCTGCATAATCAGAATCTTTAGTTGCGAGTATGTCCAGGTCATCATGTTTAAACTTTTTGCCTTTAACATTCTTACCAATTTTGATTGTATTGGATATAGCTTTGTCCATGTTGTAAACAAGCTGCCTGCTATCAGTAGATATAGGTTTTACCACCTCCTCTGGGAATAATTCCATTTGTCTACCAGGCACCCTATCATGGATCTCTTGCATCTTATCCATAAAATCTCTTTTTGAAGAGTTGTAAACTTCTTCAGAACCAAAGATAGCATTTTGCAGTCTAAATATACCTGATGTTTTACCAAATGTCTCTTTAGCTGTTTTAATTCTGAATGGATTCATTAATGCAATATCATAAAACTTTAACAAAGAAGCGACAGCTGGTCCGTCTAGGTCATTTGCTTTTGCAAACCTTAATATCTCTGCTTTATCTTTATTTATATAGTTGTTAAGGTCTTGCATCGTATATACTTTATTATTCTCTTTATCTATTATACCACTTTCAGCCTTATGGACTCGTTTTGCGTTAGTTCTAGCATTGTTATAAAATTTAGTTAACCGATTCTTAATATCGGGAATATTATTTTGTTTTGATTCCGAAAATCCACGATATACCCCCAATGCTTTTTCAGTTAAAAGCTCATAGGTTGCTGACTTAGCCAGGTTAATACTAATGTCATCATATAGCTCCCAAGTATCCCTCATTCTAGGTGACATTTTTGACCAGCGGTCTTGTAATTCTTTTATAGGAATTTCTGTAACTCCTAAGAATTCCTTAAGAAATTTTTGTTCTTTAGGGTCTGGAGTTAATTCTTTTAAGCTTTTACGCAGTCCTAGGTTAAAATCTTTAGCTTCGCTAATATTTCTAGCATCATTAAATATACCTAATTCAGATGCATGTTTGAACTGCCTACCAGCAGCTCCATAAAAATCTTGACCTGCATATTCTTCAGACATTCTAAGAAGGTCTTCATACTTCTCCATTCCTTTTTTGCCTCTTATAGCGTAAGAGTTTGTTTTAAATCTGCTGAAAAAGGAGCTGACAGACTCTAGTGTTTTGTTTTTCTTTAATGCTTTAGGGGGAAGAATTCTACCATTTCTTTCTATCGTGAATAGATCATTATACATCTTCCCTCTAATCTCAGGTATACTTTTAATATTATAATATTTTGTACTGTCGTTATTTACGTTGATACTACCGTAAACATTTTTAATGAACTTTTCTATTCCACCTTCTTTAATCTTTAAAACAATACCATTATCAAGCTCTAGTCTTCCCTGGTTTGCTTTTGCCCTAGCATATAATTCAAATATAGCATCACGCATAGCAATGACCTGACCTCGCTGATCTGCACCTTTTCTCCCAGCTTCATATGCTGCAATTCTGTCTACGGGGCTAAACTTAGAATAAGTAGGAAGAGCTTTTGTCGTTGAAAAATCAGCCATGATTTCAGATTCATTCCAATTATCTCTTTCATTTTGTACTTTTCTAAGTTCTCTTATGTGCTCTCTGCTTCCATTTTGTATAATAAATGCTGAGTCTGCATCTTTGTCTGCGCCACCAAGATATCTATCTTCTGTTCTATGGGTTGTAATTCCCGCACCCTTATGCTTTGTGAACCCCTTAAGCTTGACAACACGTATTCCGCTAAGAGAATCAGCAGGCACACGTATAAGAAGAAGATCAAGTGCTTTATCAAGCTCCCGAAGAGTCTTTTGAGGTAAAGCTTTAAAGTTATTAATCTGTTCTGGTGTGCCAAGCTTACCATTTCTAATCTTCCATAAAGTCCAAAGATGTCCGAGAGTAGTTTCTCCATCCTTATTAATTCCTCTTTTAAATTTATTTAATGCTGCTATCTCAGCAGGTTCTAGATTAATCTTTGTAGGCATCTTCTTATGCGCAGCATCTAATAAAACTTCACCTTGCTTAATTAACCTATTATTAATCATATCTGCATCTGCAAATACATCCTTAGTAACTGGATTTAACCATCCCTTACCTCCATACTCCCAAAAAGGAGTAGTTAATCTTTTTACTGTATATTTTCTTACAGCATTAAAATAGTCACCTCTTAGTTTTTCAAAGTAAGTGTTAGGTGCGTATTTACCTCCAGCAAGCCTGGATAGGTTTGTTGTAGAATTGTGATAAAAAGAGAATTGCTTATCTGTATCCATTTCAAATGATTCAATTAACTTATCACTTTCTGCATCTATTTTTTGCAATGCCCTTCTGAATATATTCCCATCCTCTGTGTTCTTACCGAGCTGTTTAATTACAAATGATAATGGCATCTTATCTACATTGGAACGACTAGCCTTAAGAAATTCTTGAATAGGTTTTACATCTCCAGTTTGTTTGAATTGTTCAACTAATTCTCTGGCTTTAGTCGTTCCTTCTAGATTGGTATAATAGTGATCTATAAAAGACCGTAACGTGTTAGGCGATTGATGCTCATTTGCTGTAATAAAAAATTGTCTTGGTAAGTTTACCCCTTTAATACCTCCAGGTACATCCTCATATGTAGAAGGATTTATTCTTAAGGAGCTTATTCCCACCTTATGAACTTCAGGCATTCCTTCTAGTATATATTGACCATTTTCATATCTAAATGTAGTTGGTCTAGTTTCTCCTAAAATCTTATTTGATGATTCGAATATCACAAAATCTAAATTGTTATCTTTAATTAATTTATTAATAGCTTCTTGTCCAGCAGCATTCTTACCACTACTTTTAACAAATACAAGGCCCTTTTGTACAGGAGACAGTAGCCTTCCCATTATTACAGGCTTTATATTGTCTTGGGTTTTACCATCCAGACCCATCACTCGTACTATATCTTTAAAAACAGCTGGTCTAAAAAATAAGCCACCATCTGTTTCAGACGTTGGTATTGGCTCTTTTGTTTTAGGATCTATTTTTGGTTCTGCTATAAATTCAGTATCTCTTAAAACCATAAATCTAAATTCATTCCCACCTATAGATTTTCTAAATGTATTAGGATGCATAGGCATACCTGATGCTTCTACATATCCTTGCATTCTTTTGTTAAAATCTATAGCATCCTTAAAATAATTTTTACCTAAGATTTTTGGTAATTGGCTTAAATCAGCTCTTCCATTTTGGGTGTAGCCATGGTTAATTAATTCATGTAATATATTTGATACAAATTGTTTTTCATGAATTTTCTTTGCATTTTTAGAATTCCCACCAGCATATATTTTATCAACAAACTCTGCTTCTGACTTTTTAAAATAGTCTAATAACTGCGCTTTTTCTTTTGAAGCGTATTCAGCCAGTTGGTTTATTTTCATTCCATTATCATTGAATCTTGCAGTAAGAAGCATGTTCTTATCTTTAATACCAGCGTAGATATACTTTCCATTCTTTGCTAATTCTGTCATTATTTTGCTAGCATTAGCGCCAATATTAAATTGATTCGTAAAAGGGTTATATTTGTAAATATCCTCATATTCGACCTTATTCCCTTTAGCCTTACTCACATGCGTTAAAAAGCCAAAACCTCGACCAGCACCGAAAATATCGACAATAGGGCTATTGTATTGATTGACACCAACAAACTTTAGGTCTCCTTTAAACCCTGAGCTTATTGTTGATATAGTATTATCATCAAGATTAAAAACTTGAGTGTCGTACTCTTGTTTGTTTTTTTGTGCAAATAATTTATATAACTCTTTTAATTTGTTTTTTGCATTAGTCCATTTTGAATAAACAGCATCATTCTTCACGCTTGCAACAAATGCATCTGGGTCTGGACTGTTTTTAACTGACAGGTCCCTATCGATAACAAAAGAATTTATTTTCCTACCTAAATCTCTAGCGATTTGCTCTGATGAAGTGAACTTTCCAGCTTTGCCAATTGTATTGAAAACGTCTTCAGCCACCCTCTGAATGGAGGTAGAAATAGTTTCAACAGGATCCATATAATCCATTCCGTTATCAGTATCAGGACTCTCATTATGTTTTTGTGTAACAAATTCTTGTCTCCTTCTTGTGTATTCCTCATGGGCTAAATTCCTCATTTCTCTCTCGTATAGCCCTAGCTTATTTGGGTTCTCTTCAAAGTCCATTCTTTGCTTTATTCTTTGATTCACATCGCCTTCAACATTGTCGTTAAGCCATTTTTCAGCAGCTGCTGTAGACCTTTTGTGAACGTACGATTTTGCATCTGGATGCAGATTTGCAAATTCTGGATGAAGCTCTGGTTTAAAGATGCTTTCTTTTTTTGTGGTATCAAGCTCCATAATAATCTTACCACCCTCAGCCTCTGCTGCTGGCCTAGTCTTGTATCCAAAAAAGCCACCTAATAAGTATTCATATAACTGCATTTCAATAGGATCATTACGCATTGTAGAGGGTAGTCCCATAAATGCTGCGCCCACAGCTGTTTTAAGTGCATCTTCAGTTCTTGTTCTTTGGGCTGGTGTTTTTGCTACTCCAAACCTATTTGCTAAAGCTCTCCAGTTACCAATTCCACCAAATACACCACCTGCTAATGCTCCCCCAACAAATGTATTCATATAGTCATCTGGACCTGCCCATACATTTGATATCAAACTTGCAGTACCAAGTCCTATAGATTCTTCAGTTATAGCTCTAGCAACGCCACCAGCTTTCATAGAATCTAGAGTGTCGAGCTCTAACTTAGAAATTCCCTTACCAACATACTTCTTAGCCATTCTTGAGCCCATCATTGGGAATGACCAATTGTCTAGTAAGCCTACAGCTTTTTGTCCAACAAATCCTTGGACTTCTTTTCCAGCAACGGTTCTTACGTATTTTGATTTATCTATAGCTCCAATAGCTTTTAACCCTTTGGTTAATCCACCAAGAGGAAGTGACAATATACTTGGAGCAAAACCAGCAAGATGGCCAAGGCTCTGAGCTATGGCATCATATGTAGTTCTTGGTTGTTCATCGGGTGGAACAAAAGGAATCATTCCCCTTACAAAACCACCAGCAAAGTTTTTCGCTAGTGATGTAAGAGAAGTAGTGTCTGGGATAGGTTTAAAATTAATTCCATATTGTGTAGCCTTCTCCTGTAATATGTCCAACTGACTATCGTTAAACATATTGGGATTCGCACGATATAAATTAATTAAAGATTGAACCTCCGTTGATTCATTTCTGTAGGCCATTTAATCTATAAATATATAGGATTTTGTGCTTGTAAAAATCTTGGGTTTTGAGCCTGTAGTCTTAATTGTTGTGGATTCACAAACTTTAACAATCCAGCTCCGCCTATCATTCCACCTAACGCTGCTCCAGAAAATGCTCTTTCAGGGGCACCCATTGGATCTTCTAGTAAGTCCATTGCTGCTGTAGCTCCACCAAAAGCACCTGCACCTTGCAATGCATTTGATGCTCTGTTAGAACGTGTTAGTATTTCTTGTGTTTTAGTTGGAAGTCTTTTTGCTATTGCTCTTGCTCCTGCTGCTCCTACTTTAGCTCCTACTTTAGCACCTGCAGCTCCTGGAGCAAGTAATCCCAATAAAGCTAGATTACTAGATAGCTTTTCACCTTTAGTTTCACCATATATTTTCTCACCCCTAGAAACTGGTCTTGCATCATCTGGTAAAGCACCAAATGTCATATTATCTACTAAGTCAAAAAAGAACTTAGAAAGTTTTTTAGTCTCTGGTCTAAAAGGCAATCCTAGCTTTGCTGCTATATATGCTATTTGTTCTGCTTGTTGATCTGTAAAGTCTTTTGGATTCTCATTATATCCAAATACTACTGCTTTCATTCTATCTACTGGATTCATTATCTCATACCTTGCGTTTCTATTTGTTGAACTTCAAACATTGGGTCTTGAACTCCCATTTGGTCTCCACCTAACATCGTAAAATACTTTTGTATTTCATCTTGAATTGTTGGTTGTAAATTATGCTGAGTTGCAAAACCTAGCAAACTTTGATCAAATTCTAAATTCTCAGGAATATTAATTTCTCTTGGCGTTATTTTAGAAAAGTTTGGTAGACTTTTATAATCTGAAATTTGTTTATCAATATTTGCTAAACGACTTTTTAACCCGCTTGTGTCAGCACCAACTTTCTCTGCTGCCCAAAGAAGTCCTTTTGCATTATTTCTTTTAATCTCTAAACTGTCTTCATACGTTTTCCCTGCAACTCCATCAGGCCAATATTTTTTCATCGTTTTCCAAGAATCTAGCTGTCTTTCGTTTTTAAGCTTCCATTCATTCCAATCTCGTCTTGCATTTCTAAACTTTGCCTGATAGTTCCATTGTTCTCTTGTTACATCACTAACAAATTTCTGCCTATTTCTTGTTAGGTCAAACAATGTTTGCTGTCTTTCGTCAGCTTTTTCCTTTAAATCCATTTGCCTATCAAACTGCCTAGCTTGAGCGTCTTGCCTTTTTAGCTCAAGTGCATACTTTGGTAAATTATCCAAAAATTGATTAATTGGATCATTCGTTATTTGTATAGCCATATTTTACCTTTTATCCTTTATTGGTCGACGTCCGATAAGTAATTATTTAGTTTAACCCATTCGGTTCCGTTAAAATAATCTAAAGTACCATCGTCACCCATTCTTGTAGCTCCCTTATCAAATACTTTTTCACCTGTTTTTGTACCGCCTAAATCTGCTTCGCTTTGAATTAAATCAATAAGTCTGTCGCCTATTTTCTCTCTGTAGTCTTCTCTTTGACCGAAGAGGTCTACATCTGCTCCAAGCTCTCTTCTTTCAAATCCTAAGTCAAGCCCTTCTAGTTGGTCCTTGTAAGACTGTTGCAGGAACCCACCAGTACGTTGACCAGTTGCTGGGTCTACTTGACCTAATTCAGCCTCTAAACCTTTTAATTGACTTCCTATAGCACCAGACGTTTGCTCGTGTTGTAATTTAGTACTAGCGTCAGTTTTCTCTAGTCCACCTAGTTGAGCTCCAAGCTGGTCTTGCTTTCTTTGATATGAGCTTACACTTTGATCTCTATTTAAAGATAGATTACTTAATTGTCTTTGTAGTAGACTATTTAAACCTTCACGTGCTATTCCTGTTCTGTCAGCTTCTCTTTGGTACAGCTCTGCTGTTCGTTGAGTTGCTCTTTGAGCTGCTGACATCCTTGCACCTCCACCAGCAAAGCCACCAGTATTTGCCCCACTCGCATAAGCATCAAAAAGACTTGCTCTCGCTCCAGCCCTTGCACCAGATTGTTGCAAATCTAAACCTCTTTGCCTTTGCAATGCTGTATCTGTAAGGCCTTCTTCTTGTATATCAAACCTTTCTCTTTGCCTGAGTAAGTCTTGAGTACTTCTAACTTTTTCAGACTCTAATAAACCTCTTTGCAAATCAGTCCTTTCAAGCGATATATCTCGTGCTCTATCAGTATAACCTTGTCTGTCTTCAAGCAATCCAAACTGTCTTTCTGCTTGTCCAGTAGCCCTATCGTAACTTGTTTGAGCTTGTCCTTTAGCTAACCCTAGTTGGTCAAAATCTAAACCCAATCCTCTTTCTGTAAATCTTTCCCTGGTTGGGTCGTAATCTTCAAACATGTCGCCAAAACGTTTTCTTAGTTCCCCTGCGTCATATCCTAAATTTGAAAGAATATTAGTTAAATCTGTGCCCCTAGTAGCATCATTCTGTCTAAATCTTTGTTCCCAATCTTGAGCTACCTTTTCAGGTGTTCCACCCTTTTTATCATCGAGTGTAATTTTTTTGATAGGGTCATCCTTGTTAGGGTCAGTTATTACTGGGGGAGGGTCAGTCTCATCAACTGTAAAATTTGCTTCTGCTATAGGGTCACCTGCAGGAGGAGGTGGTGGAGGTGGCGCAGGGGGCTGAGTTGGCAATGCTGTTTCAACCGTTGGTTGAGTAGCCATTTCAGGTACTCCACCAATATTGTCTGCAGTTGGATCAGTTGGGTCTACTGGCAAACCTGGACTAATTGGTGCTGGTGGCAACCCTTGATTTGTTGGAACTGTCGGTACATTTAACTCTGCAGCGTCTGCTGTTATATTAGCTTCTCCCATTCCTGGAAGCCCAGGCATTGGCATAGCTGGGGCTACTGGCTGTTGATTTTGAACTGCTTGCTCTAAAGGAGATGTAATCCCAGATACCGTATTTGCTGCTTGTAAATTAGTTGTTCCAGTAAACGTAGAACCTTCTTGAGGTGTAGTTGTTCCTGTGTTTGTAAGTGCTGTATTTAACGAAACGTTATCTGAAAGACCTTCATCAAAACCCAAAGGGTTACTCCAAGCATCGCCACTTGTACTTTCATCATTGCTAAAATTTGCAACTCCGCTGCCTCCTTGTGGAGAACCTGGCTGCGTAGAACTTACAGTAGATTGTGTTATTCCACCACTTTGCTCTATTGACGTAAACGGATCATCTGCACCAGCATTTAATTCGTTTTGTTTAACATCAACTTCTAGACCAGGTTGATTCATAGAACCTTTTGTATTATTCTGAGCTTGACCAAAAGCTGGACTTGCTCCTAAGCTAATAGTTTCACCAGGCTGATTGTTCATAGCTATCTTCAATGGAGTTTTATCCATTTCATTTGATGGCTTTTTAAATATATCGTCTTGTCCGAATCCGTACCCTAGCTTCATTAATATATTCCTTTATTTAGATATGGTCCATATATGTCATCCTGTAAAGGATTGTATGCATTTCTATTAAGCATAGGTCCTTGTATTGGTTCTTGCAATATATTGTCAAACATACCTTCAAGGCCAAGAGCACCATCACCCATTGGAATAGATGATTTATCTGTAAGATTTAATGACTCTAATAAATTTACATTTGGTTGCCTTAGATTATCTGCTCCCACATGAGTTCTCGGGAATACCATAGTTTCCATACCATGACCAGTATCTACTGTGTCAATACTCGTTCTGGGCATATTCATAAAAGCACTTCCTGGGTCACTAAAAGCTCCAGCTGGGTCAGATGGTTTAGGAATTGAAAATAATTTATTTGCGTCAGCTTGTGCTGCTTTATTTATTGCATCACTTCCAGCAAAGGGAAGAGTTTCTGGAACAGGTAAACCTGGACTAGTAGGTTGGAATTTATTAAGAAAATCCTTACCCATATTTGTTTTACCTAGAGCCCATATACTAAAAGCATCTTTACCTATGTTCACATTTGCCATTCTATTTAAATCTGATTGAGCCTCAAAGCCATCTTCTCTAGCAAGTTGACCTTTTCGTCTATATAATTTACCTAATGTAACTTCATCTACATTAGATAAGCGACTGCCTATTTCAGCACCTGCTCTACCACCAAGGCCACCCATAGCTGCAATACCTAATAACGGAGCCCCCATGGCTGCGCCAAGCAAAGTTCCACCTGCCATACCAACCATTCTACCTATGCTCATATTGCCAAATTTATTTTTAATATCAGAAGCTTGTCTTCTGATACCGTCTTGTAATGCATTCCATTGATCAAATTGCAATTGTGCAAATTTGACATCAGCTATTCCTGACATATCATGTTCCTTTCGTTACTTCAGTAAATTCTGAATAATACAATTTTGTACCTATTTTCATATAAAGCCTAGGATTCTTTCCAGGTTCCCTTGCTATCACTTGCTCTCCATCTAACATTTGTAATGTTGATGGTGGTTTGTTTATTACTGCTATTTTATTTTCTGACACTTGTCTAAATTTTCTTTCTAAGCTTTCCATTATGTTGCATTCTTAATCAATGTTCTATATTCAATAGAAATATCATTTATCTGTACAGCGTTGCCCGTTGCTCCAGTAACCTTTATTTTAATACTTTGTCCTTCAAAAGGTACTGCTGGGTATGCTGTTAAAATATCCCAAGCATCTGAAGTATTAGCAAAATCACCTGTTAGGTTTGTATAAGAATCTCCTCCATTTACAGAATAACTTATTGGAGTAGTAATAGAACCTGAAGCTTTATATGTAATTATTATTTTATAAAATCTTTTAATCCTAGATGGATTTCCAAAATCCAAATCTTTTGTTGTAAACTGAACATTGTTTGCAGCTAAACCACCCTTGGCTCCTTCTGACCATTCATTAACTGATAAAACTTCATCTGGATCACTTGTATTGTTTACATCACTACCAATTTTTTGTCTTTGGTACATCCAAGAAAGATTATTATCGTGATCTATAATGAAGTTACTAAATACAGTTCCACTTCCATAATCAGAAGCACTAGTATATAATGCATTAGGTGCCGATGCCCAGCCACCAGTTCTAAAGTCGTAAGTAAAAATATCTTGAGTGGCGATTGATATGCAATCGCTTAATATAAGTGCTCTATTGCGCTTAGGGTCGTATCCAGTAATTGTTCCATTCGTAAAAAAACTTTGCCATGTAGATTCGTTAATTTTATTAGCAATTAAATTTCTAAAAGTTTGTCCATCGTATAACCAGAATCCATAATTATTTGCCCACATAATTCCAAACTCTGCTTTAGTTACTGCTGCTGGGTGAACACATCCAGCAAAATCTTTTGTTTGTTCTAAGAACCAATTTGCTGGATTTGGTGCTGATATGTTGATAATAAATAATTTGTCTTGTTTATATGCTAATAGTCTATCTCCAAAAGATTCTAGCTTTACAAATTCTCCAGCATCTCCCTTAACAGCATCTATAAAATAACCTCTAGGGAATGTATCAAACTTACCTGGAGGAGAGTACATAATCCTGTCTCTCATTTGAGTAACGACACCTTCTTCATTTTCTGTTCTCATGTTTGCTATAAAAGCTCTTCTATTTGCAACTACTGCAGTTTTGTAACCTTCCCCATTTCCACTTATCGATATTTTTTGTTCATCTGCAGAAAACCCATTTAGTATTTCATAGGTTTCCAAATTAATATCAGATGAATATAAATTGTTTGAAGTTACGTTTGTAGCATGTGCAGAATCTGTCCAAATTTGATATGGCTCTGCTAATGTAGTTCTATTACCTTTACTTAAATCGCAGTCAATCAATAGTGTCCATGGATCATCTGTATCATTTGGTCTTGCATATATTCTAGCTCCAGATATTCTAGAATCGTATGCAGCATTTGCATACAGCTCTAGGTTTAGCTTTCTGTTTGCTCCGCTAGGGGTAAATATATGATTGCTTGTTGGTATATATAGTAATGATTCCTGATTGCCATCATAAATAAATGAAACAGCACATTGATAAGCTATGTTTAACCAGCCAGAAGAAGAAAGAGCTGCGTCACTTGTAAGTCTTAAATGAAAACCAGTTCCGTTCCCAGAAGGATATGCAGCACTTGTGCTAACAGTTAGCTCTGTGGGTGCAGCTAAATCATTCTTTTTTACATCCCATCCGTCAAAAGTCCCGTTATTTACTATTGATAAAATAGTTGCTCCATTTGCATCATGGAAATGGGTTCTTTTAATATAGCCCATCCATACATTTTGAAATGCACTTGATGCTGTAGTGTCACTATGAGATTTTTCTTCCCAATTAGAAGCGTCTGAAATTCTTACTGCATTTTCTGCATAATAGAATACAGGCCTTACTAATACATGCAAATATGGGGTCCCGCTTTCGTCTGCATCTGTTGTCACGAAATTTTTATGATCTAGAGTAATCTTAGATCTATTAACATCTCTTACTCTTAAAGATTGAAAATTATTAGCATTGCTTTCATCGTCGCAATTTTCAATTCTTATATAATCTCCAGATTTAAATTTTGATGAAAAAGTATTATCGTCATCTGTAATTACATCTCCAACCCCACCAACACCTGCTGCAGTAAAAGCAAGTTTATTTGCTCCAAACCCATGATTCTCTATCGCAGCACTAGGGACAGCGCAATAGTAAGCTCCACTTGGACCACCTAGATTTAAAGTTCTAGTGTTGTAATCGTATCGATTAAATCTTCCATTTAAACAATCCATTAATATTACATATTTAGATCCTTGTCCTGTAGAACCAGACGCATTCACACTTGAAGGAGCTGTAAGTCCAATGTCGTAATCTGACTCAAAAGCAAACATTCCATAGCCCCCAGCTATGTGACCTTCAATGGCAGTTGACCCAGAGCTACCATCTCCTCCAGTAGCTCCACTAAAATTAGTTGCAATCATTCTTGAATGGGCAATACTACCACCTAATGTTTGCATAGAATTACGTTCTGTAAATGATACATTTTTAGCTAATGATAATGCATTTGTAGGGATATCTCTAGGGTTAGTAGCGTCTACTAATCCACCAGAAAAATCATTTATAGTTACGTTTTGCTTTGGCACGCTTCTTTACTTTCCTTTTCTTTTTCTTACCATAGTATCTTCTACGGTTAGCATCTACATCTTCCAATCTTTTCAACTGATTAACTTTCCGTTTATAGTTGTTTTCCCATTAATAATAGTTAAGACATTTAAATTGAAGTTTCCATCATTATAAATATCCAGCACTCCCACATTGTGAGTCCAGTTTGTCTGCCTATTCTTTAAAAATTCTTTCTCCATTTTACATAAACATCCCATAGAATATGCCATCTTAGCTCCGTTCAGGTGGGTTACTACAGACTTCATTGAGTCGTGAGTGTGTCCATATATTATATTAACACCTAGGTTCATCACGTGACTTCGTGTATGATTAATTCCACTATAATGTCCACCATGATATGCATACATCTTAGAACCTAATATCTTTACATACTTACCATAAGGATAAGCATCGTAACCTCTTTCTTTTATTTTAAAAGCTTTCATAGCTCCATACTTTTTAAGGTATGGATTTTCTTCTACAAAATTATCAAACCATAACTCATGGTTACCCATAGTCATAATTTTCTTTTTGACCTTTGCTTTTTTACAAGCTTTGTCAATTCTATCTAATCCTTCGTTAACTGCATCAATCTCTTCTAATATAGAAGGAAGTTGATACTCGAGTGGAGGCCTCTTCTTTTTGGACCATTGCCAATGTGAAACGGAAGCTCCCTCGGCGAAGTCGCCAAGACACAAAAAAGCATTTGGCTTCAAATACTCCAAGACTTTTAAAGCGCAGCATAAAGCTTTCTCATCGTGATAAGGAAAGTGTATGTCTGGAAAGACAACAACTGTGTCTTTAATAGTCAATATTATTCTCGTATTTCAAAATGAACGAGGTCGTCAAACTTATTATCTTTGGTTTCGGTGTCCATATTCCAATCACCGCCCCATCTGATTTTAAGTTTCATTTGAGATGCTATTCCCATAACATAACCTGCAAAATAATGAAAACGATCCCTATTGTTCCAATCGATAGGATAAGGAGCAACGTCAACAGCAACGCTAGGGCTTTTATTGTGTTTACCATTAGGAAACTTAAGCTTACTATTGCCTTTGTTATACGCTTCATCTTGTGCTTTCTGACCTCTATGTCCCTCCAAAATTTGGCAGTCAAACTTTTTAACAACTTTATTAAATAGCTTAACTAACCTTTCATCGCATGTATGCAGTCTAGACCTGCTTCTGGTACTAAATCTTGGCATTACTTGCCTTTTAGTAGTCCTTCTACGATATCCGTTACAACATCTACACACTTCTCAAAGAAGATTTGTTCCTTTTCTTCACTAACGAAAGGAATGTCTATCTTCTCATTTATCTTTGTTGCAATCACTTTACTCATTTCATCAGAACTTAAATGAGACATCATTTTACCTCTGATTGCTGCTGCCTGAGCTTCAGCTGCATCCATTAACATTTCTTTTAAACCCACTACTAACTCCTTTTTATTTCATTTTTTATTTTAATTATTAAATATATCAATGTGGCTAAAGAGACAACCATTTGCAATACCATTGGTAAATTTACCCACCAAACACCAACTCCAACAACTCCATTCATTATTGCTTTTGTTGAATCAATCATTAATATCTCCTTTTTCTGGAAACTTGTTTACTTTTTTTCTTTTTCTTTTTTGGAGGTCTTCCCCTCTTCTTTCCATACGTTCCCTTACCTCGTGGCATTACTTATTCTTAGCCTTTCTTTTTTGCTTAGAGCCACGCCCATTCCCAATCTTAGCTTCGATATAATTAAGCTGATCAGTAATCTCATCATTAAGCTCTTGAAACTTCTCTACCATCATGTTCTTAGCATCTATTAGTTTAATAATAATTGCTTGTAAGTCGTCAATCTTTTTATTGAGTTCACTTGTCATCCACTTAAATGTCATCCATAATATTCCAGCAGCTAAACCTGCAAACCCAATTTCTGTCCAATTTTCAATCACCAGGGGGTCCCTTTCATTTTTGTTGGGGCAATTTGCTCGTTAATATTAGAAGTAAGGCCTGTTTCCATCTTTTCAAGATTTTCTTTTCCAATTAAATCCTTTACCCATTCTTCAACCATTGGTTCAGTCAGATTATCGTACTCAATAAAATTTCCACTTGGGTCAGGTAGTCTAATACTTGAATACATTGATGCGCTATATGTTTTAATATCATCATATTTACCTACTGTCTTTTTTAGTTTAGCAGTATAGTGAACATGTAAACAAACATTAGCTTTGCCATCTTTACTTAATTGTCTTTCTATTGTACCTATTTTAATCGTCATCTTTTGTTAGTTCATCCTTTAACATCTTGACAAAGGCATCTTTACCCACTTCCATTTGCTGCAAGTTGAACTTTGTAGATTCAATTTTTCTAGCAAGGTCTTGAACGTGAGATATGATTACCTTTTGATCATCTGTCATATCATTAATATCATACTCTTTTCCGTCAAGGTTCAAAACGGGTTTTTGTTCTTTTTGGTTTTTATTATTAGCCATTTTTATCCTTTCTTATTTTTTAAGCCCTAGTTTTTGCATTAGGGTTCTGTTTGTTTCTTCTAAATCTTCTATATGCTCTTTCTCCATACCTTCCACAGCAGCATTTAAAATAGTTACCTTATCTTGCAGGTCACCCAGCTTTGTTTCTATGTTTTGAAATTTCATCTGAGCTTGGTACCAACTGCCAACAACAATGGCAACAGCCACCATTGCTTTGATAAGAAATGCAATGCTAATATGAATTTGTGCATCTTCACTAATACCTTTACTGGTGCCCATTATTAATTCTCTGCGCATCTATATAGAATTTTTCAAAATCTATACTTGTGCTGTCTATTTGCATTTGTATTTGCATCATTAATGAATCTACAATAAACATTTCTCTATATAATTCTTCTCTTGTTTTCCCCAGGTAAAAATCTTCATTACATGCTAAAAACATAAACCCTATTAAAAATATAGCTGCCGATACAGAAATAGTCCATCTTAATACTTTGCTCATTTCTTTCCAATCTGGCACTACTTTAACTTTCAGGTTTTCCATTTTTATCTTCAACTTCTTCAGGAACTGGTATTCCTAATTTCTTTTCCCAATTTTTTATTGTTGGCTCTAACGTTCCTTTTGCATCCGCAATTAGAATCACAATCGCAATCACACAATGTAAGTAAAACCATAACATTAGTATCCTATCTCAAATATGAAAGCAATAGTTGTCCATAATCCAAATACAGCTAAAAGTCTTGCGTATAGATTTCCAAATTTTTGATTCAATTTTTCTTACCCCAACTCTCTGTTCTTTCTTGTGGCGTATGGTTAAAGGATTTAGTGCCTGTATTACTTTTACTCTCCCCAGTACTTCTTTGTCCACCTGAGTTATTCCCTCTGGAGTATGTATTCACATTGTAATTATAATATCCATAGGGATATAATTGATTGTACTGATAAGGATTATATCTGTAATAATAAATTCTTGTTTCTAATGCTTTACCATCGTGGAATGTTACAGGAGCAAAAGGTCTGTCTCTCTGGGATTCCACTATAATAAGACCAGCTACGAATCCGAAGAAGAAGTAGGCTATTGCTTTACCTGTCATGCGTTCTCCAGTGCTTCTACTTTTGCTGAAAGTTCTTGTACTGCTTTAACAAGCATTGGGAACATTCGAATCATTGAAAGAGATTTTAAATCATCCACTTCTTCTCCTGCTATTTCACCCTTGCTAATACTAACATATTGACTTGCAACCTCTAAAACTTCATCCGCTATAAAGCCAAACCTTTTAACATCATCATCTCCTGTCATACTACCATCCCCATTGTATTTGTATGTCCTAGGCTTTAATTGATTTACAATAGATAATCCATCTTCTAAGTCAACAATATCTTTCTTTGTTCTTTTGTCAGAAAGACTACTAACAGTCCCATCGTTGGTATATGTATCGCCACTTGTATTGTGAACGTGGAAATATTTCACACCTGCATCTGACCTCCAAATCCCTATTCCCTCGTCTCCTGTCCCACAAATGCGACCAATTCCCAAAACAAAAAGGTCACCCCCAGTTGTAACCTTTCCACCAAAAGTAGCACTTAAATCCTTTGCCAACGTCAATGCAAGTTCGTTTGTATTATCATCACAAGTATAAAGCTTTATACCACCTTGCCTTTGTCCAGTAGTTGAATAATCGCCACTTCTAAAGAATTGAATTTTACCACCTACATATTCAGAAGTTGTATGTTGTGCAGTTAATTCTACAGTTTCATCACTACTTCCAGTACCAGCGGTATTTACAATTTTTACTTCAGCACCAGCCCCATCACTTGACTGTCTAACATCAAGAATTGTATCAGGTGAACCAGTACCAATTCCAACTTTGCCATCAGAAATAATCCTAATTCTTTCAACACCCGCAGTTTCAAATTTTATATAACCATCAGAATCCATATGTATCTTTTCATTACTATCAGTAGTAACAAGAACTAAATCACCTGAGCCTATAACTCTTTCCAAAACTTGAACATTATTTGCAAACGTGGCAGATTGGTCACCACCAAATATTAAGGCTTGTGTTCCCCCACTTGCAAAAGCAAGTTGATTGTCGGCTGGACTATACATTCCTGAATCTGTGTTATTTGTAAATGAAAATTCAGGAGCAGTAACAGAGCCATTTGCACCTTCAATAACTCCAGAGAATGTTGCAGTACCATCACTTTCAATTCTCATACGTTCTGTAGGTGTATTGCTGAGGGTGGTATAAAACTTCATGTGACTATCAGCTGCAGCTGCATTATCAAAATCATCATCCTTACCGACTACTATCTGTCCAGCCATCTTCTCTGTGGCATTACCACGATTAAGCATAAAATCAATACTGACAGCTTGACCAGTTTCACCACTTGCCCAATCATCGTTATATAATCTCAAAGCTGTGAATCCTGTGTTATCTCCAGAGCCTACAATGTGCACCTTTTCTGAAGGTGAAGCAATACCAATACCAAAATTTGCACCTAATACTGATATATCACCAGCCCCATCAAATTCAATTCTTTCAGCATCATCTGCTATTCCAATGGAAGTGTCGTCTGCCATTGTAATATTTCCAGATACATCTAATGCACCAGATACATCTAAAGCACCACTTACATCTAAAGCACCATTGATATCGATAGTGGTTGCATTTATTTCTATTTCTGTATCTGAAACTAAATCTAAGACTCCATCTGCTGATTGATGGATATAAGAAGCGTCATCACCAAACTCTAATCTGTTAGTGCTAGTGATCATTATAGAATCGGTGGCTAAAGTTAGAGGAAAGGTAGTAGTACCGTCACCATCTTTAACCGTAACGTGTGTAGTACCATTTCCACCACCATTATTGTCGACAATTAATAATTGGTCATAGGATGCTGCAATCGTGGTATCTGTTAAACCTGCCATACTATCCTTTTTCTAAATGTCCTATTCTTGCTTCACAAGAGTTAATTCTTCCAGCCATTGAATTGTAATCTTGTTTATGATCTACGTAGTCTTTTGTGTCTTGCAATTCTGTTTTTAATTCTTCTAATTCTGCTGATAATTCTTGTACTGCTTTAATAAGGGGTATTGCAAAATGAGCATAAGCAAGATTTTGTTTATCACTTTCATCTCCACTCCATATCCACCCAGCAAACGTTGTTCCCAACTCATCCAAAACAGATTTTACTTCTTGAGCTACCATTCCATCCAAAACTGTTTCGTTCTTTTCTTCTTTAATCAACTTGTCAGGAAGATTCTTCTTTAATTCTGAAGGCCACTCTGATGTAGGTTTATCTTTATATTTTATAGTTCTTAATTTATTTATAAAATTTAAACCTAAGTCGCCATCTACTATATCCGTTTTGATTCTCAAATCAGATGTAGTTCCCCAACTTTGACCAGATGAACCAGTATTTATATGTACAGGATTACTTGCATTTCCTGCCAATGTTACATATCCATCAGCGGCATAACTTTGTGCCGCCTGCCCTATAACAACAACATTTGCCCTTCCGCCTGCATTTACATCAGCTGCTTCTCCAATAACAACTACATCTTCTCCATCTACTAATGAATCTCCAGCATTTAATCCGATACATACACTATCATTCGCACTTGTCATATTGGCACCAGCCCCAGCACCTACGCAAACATTATTGTCTCCAGTCAAAGTGGCAGTACCACAAGCTCCTTTTCCAACAATAGTATTTCCACCACCACTTGTAATCTCTTTACCAGCATTATACCCAATTAAAGTATTGTTTGGTCCAGTCATAGTTGCATTACCACCAGCCATATAACCCATTGCAGTTGTTGCTGTTGATGTCGTAAGAGACCTTAATGCTTGATATCCCATTGCTGTATTCCCAACAGCATCTGTACTTCCATTTAAGCACTGCTGTAATGCTTGATGCCCAACCGCAGTACTATGGTTATTACCAGTCACTAATGATAAAGCTTGTTGACCTATAGCTACATTCCCTGTTCCACCTGTTAAAAGATTAAGAGCTTGATAGCCAATAGCAACAGTACCGTCAGCTCCAGATGTTAAAGCTGCTTGAGCAGCGTCAAGTCCAATTATTACGGTATTATCTACATCAACAGCACTATCACCTGCATCTTTTCCAACAAAAACATTACCATCACCTGTTTCTAAAAGAAGACCAGCTCTTACCCCTAATGCAGTATTTGTTGTACCATCAGTTAAAGCCTCAAGTGCATTTGTACCTAATGCAGTATTTTCACCTCCAGTAGTAACAGCCTTCATCGTATTTTGACCTACTGCTGTGTTATAACTATGGCTCTGCCCACTTGCACCTTTCAAAGATTGGTAGCCAATGGCTGTATTATTTTGACCAGTTACATTATAAAAAGAAGATTCAAACCCTACAGCTGTATTTGCTGTCCTCTCATTATTTGAATCACTATTTTGAGAATATAAAGCCTGTAATCCTACAGCTACTGAACCATCTCCAACATCATCAGCATTTAAACATTCATCTCCAATACCTACGTTAAATTGTCCGATTGTGTTAGAATTTCCTGCTCTTGCCCCCATATAAACATTATAATCACCAGTTGATGTACTTGCACCAGCTTGATGTCCAAACATTGTATTATTAATACCACCTGAGGCAATAGAGTTACCAGCTAAATATCCAAAAGTTGTATTTCCAGTTGTGCTATTAAATCCAGCACCACCACCACTATCATTATTTGAAAGGCTTATTCTTGAATTTGTATCAATAGTCATCCTTTTTGTGCCACCAACTGTAGCATCATTTGCTCCAACATAAAATTCAATTATATTTGTTGAATTTCCTTCACTTCTACCACCGCCAATTCTTGTATAATTATTAGAACCATCTGACCTTCCTTCCATCATAGTCATTGGCTCTTCAGAATTATGATAATGACCACAAGTAATATGTGCATATTTAGCAGTATCATCTGAGGATGAACTTGTAATATTTAATTGTGGAGATGTTGAGTCAAGAATGTCAAGGGCATAACCTGGCGAAGCAGTACCAATTCCAACTCTTGTAGTGCTTAATGAAAGAGCAGTATCAGTACCAAGACCGTCTTCTACATATTTAGCAGAAGCGTCTGCACTAACACCTTCTGAGGTAAGCTT
>Ga0080013_1001287_pt1 | contig 33759 bp, 57 predicted proteins | sample ETNvirenome_6_85_FD_69236 | JGI IMG/M metagenome (GOLD analysis project Ga0080013, IMG submission 69236) | Marine viral communities from the Pacific Ocean - ETNP_6_85 (SPADES assembly) (version 2) | ecosystem: Environmental > Aquatic > Marine > Oceanic | place: Pacific Ocean | collected 2013-06-19
TCCATCTTGATTTAATGTCTCCTCGAAGTATTGTACTGTGATTGTCTTACCAATTATAAGTTCTGGGGTTTTAAAGTACATCCTTCTTTCTGCTTGGTCGAATCCCGAACCCACACCTACATCACAACCTTTATGTTCAATTATAACATTACTTAACATTTCTTCTTCAACTTCTAATCCGTCTACAATAATTCTGTGTATAGAAGTTTCTATAGATTTTACAACATACTCTTCGTCAAAGAATTTCTTAACCTTAAGAAGGTCGTTACTTCTCTTACCTTTATACACACAATCTTTACGTAATATTAACCCTTCCCAATTATTTTTGGTTGCCCGTTCTGCTAAGTCTTGGAAGTGCTCTTCAGATTCTACTTTCCATTGTTCCAATAGGTCAATACAGTTTAAGTGTTTTCCTTTAAAATTATATATCATGTTAAAACAAGTTAGTCTATCACTTAAGTTACGTTCACTTTCTTGGTCATCAAACTCTTCTAACATTAGGTAATCAAAAATCTTATACTTAGGGTTTTCAATAGTGTGGTCTTTTCTTTTAATCTCTTTCATAATCCCTTGGAAGTCCTCTACACCATTTTCGTCCACTATACATACTTCACCATCAAATACCATATTGCATAGGTCAAGACTCTCTATTTCCTTTCTAAGATTATCTAAGGTGTCGAATGTCTTACCTTGTCTTGAATAGAAATTACATTTGCCGTTCTCATCTACCATAGCTAGACATCTAACACCGTCTAACTTTTGTGAAGCGAACCATGTCTGTGTATTAAAATCAACTTTCTTCTTTTGTTTATCATAAGAATTTGCTAACGCTACCTTAAAAGTTGGTACACAACCTGGTATAGCTTTGTTGATTAGGTCTGCTCCTGTTCTTGTCTTTAAGTTTTTATCTAGAACACAAAATACTAAATCTTGTTGCCACTCATCCATACCATTAACATATCCTTTGGTGTATTGAATTGCGTCGTGTCCTGTTATTGTTCTTTTACTTAATGCATCTAACAAATAAAATAAATCATTATATCCCCCTCTAGGTTCCAATTTTTTATTCTTCTTTACTGTCGCACTAGTTAAATGAAATTGTTTGAAGGGTGAGTATGTGTATTTCAAAACCTGGTTAATCAAGTAGTCATCCTTATACTCTTTAACGATATCAATCTTATCATTAGTTGAGTTGGTGGACTTTAGTCTATCCACAAATTCTTGTATTCTTTTCAAATCTTTACTCTCGTTCATTCTTATCTTTTTTTGTGGTTAATAATTCCCAAGTTAATATTTTTATTCTTTCTTGTGTTCTTTGTTTTTCTATTTCTTTAACTATAACGTCTCTTACCTCAGCTCTAATTATGGTATTTACCGGAATCCATTGTTTTAACATCTGGTCTATTTCTTTCACACTTATTTCTTTAGTTTAGTTAATACAGCACATTTCTCATATTCTTCAGTAGATATAAAATAATCTATCATCGTATCTAAATCTTCATTGTCGTAGTCTTCATCTGGGTGAATAAAGAATATTGGTGGGTTTGCTTTCTCCACTATTTCATCTATTGTTTTTTCTCCCATAATTAACTTATATGAGTTAATGATTCCTGTGTTTATAAATTTGTCAGTCATGTTTATTAATTTTTATAAAACAAAGAGGGGGGTTCCTTTCTGCGTGTAACAACACGAGTTCTGCCCAATCTACACCAGCTATGAAATAATATATTAATTATCAGACCCTGTGTGCCACCTCTTTGTATGACACAAAGATATGAAAATTATTTTAGGTATACAAAGATATTTATATAAAATGAACGACATAGTTAGAAAAATATTATTGGAGGAACTTATTAATGAAGAGAAGGTTGTGAACTTTGGTTCTCCTTCTAATAATTTCGTTGTAATCGCTGGTGGACCAGGAGCAGGCAAAAGCTTTATCACTAAAAACTTAATAAACTTGGATAATGTTAAGAATTTCAATGTGGACCAAGTTAGGGTTATGACAGCAAAGAATTTGTGGGGTGATAAATGGGAAGAAATGATATCTACACCTGAAGGATACCAAAAAATATTAGATATGACGTTCACAACATCTGACCCACGTAATAAAACAGTTAAATTCCTTAAAAATTTCTTGGAGCAGGAAAGAAGTCATGAGGTAAATGTAGTTTATGATGCTGGGGGTGGACAGGAACAGGTAATGAGGGATGTACATAAATTAGCAAAAGACAATGGATTTAATACTACACTAGTTTACGTAAGAACACCATTAGAGTTAGCACAAATGAGAAATGACGAAAGACCACGAAGTTTACCAGATGATATGGTAGCTCAATATCACCAAAAAGTTAAGGATAATATGAGGAATATGATTCCGGTTTTTGATAGCGTGTGGACTGTTGATAATAAAGAACTTATTGACTTATCTGATAGGCCCTCAGATAATATTGAGAAACTGAAATAACGAAGTATTTATAATAAAAACGCCATGAACAACCTATTTACTTTATCAGAATCAGAAAAAAATAGAATTAGAGGACTGCACTTATCCGAATCTAATGATAATAGAATTACATCATTATTAAATGAACAAAAGCGGTCTAGACTACGACCAATTTGTATTAGAGTAGATTTTAGGAGTGGTGAAGCAGAGCTTGGGGGTATCTGGGACGAGATGTCTGGTAATAATATGTTGCAGAAGATAATAGATGTGGGTAATATACAGAGATTGATGTCAAGTGGGATGAGAGGTGATAGGCCGTTTATTAATATAGAAGCAGGGACTTCTGGGACTGGAAGTCACCAGGATAATAGGAGAGTTATGGATGAAAGAATTAATCAAGCAATTGATTTCCTAGTTAGAGAAATGGAAAACTCACAAAGAGGAGGGAATAGATTAAAATACGCTACTCCCGCGATAATAGATAAAGCTACTATAGATAGAAAGTATAGTAGGATTGAACCGGGGTCAATACTAAAGGGTGGAGAACAGGTTCCTACTGACCCTAATCACCCTTACTTTATGGACTTCCAATATGTAAACATTTGTTTTAATCCAACTTCTGAAACACCAGGATATGGAACTTTAGCAGACCAATTTTTTAAAGCTACAATAGAAACTATAGGTGGTACCGATGAGGATGCTGTGTATGAGATACTGAACCAACTGAGAGATATGGAGGATTTTAGGGAATTTAATCGAGAACTAAAAAGAGATTATGGTAAGAATTTTTATGAAGTAGCTTGTGATAGTACCATGTGGATTAAAGAATTAGGTGATGGGGACACAACTATCAATGCTCATTTAAGAAGATTAGGTACTCGACCTATTACGTGTTAAACAGTTTTAATTACCTCTAATTTTATTCCTGGGTAATTTTTCATAGTTTCAGTCACTGATTTAATATGTTTATCTTTATCTTCCCAATATTTAATATGGGTACAACTGGGGTATTTCTCAAGAATTTTTTCTACTCTATTACCCTTATTTCGGTCCTTACCGTCAATCAAGTAATAATCCTCAAACTCATAGCCTAGCTTTTTAAGTAAATTAACTAACGAATCTCTAACCCCAACTATTCTATTGGATAAAATTAAGAATAGTCCGTCAGGGTCATAATCCATAGCTTTAAGATAATCTTGTTTTGTTTTTTCTATTAATTTAAAATTTAGGTTTGGGTCTAGACTCTCCTTTTGGTCCAGATACTGTATTGTTTCTTTGTATGGTAATTCGACAATTGTATTGTCGAAATCAAATAGGTATATATTCATATATTTTTTTTATACCACAAATATACGAAAAATTATCTAAAATACCAACCTAAAGAGATATATAAAATACTACCATCATTAATAAGATATAGATAATAGGGCTGATGTCTATTTTTGGTTGGGGTGTTTCCATAATAATAAATAATCAGTTATATTTTATTATCTGTATTTCTATGTTAAATCTATGTTAACAAATATTTATTAGCTGTGGGGACAGGATTCGAACCTATACGGAGTAGTTAGCTTAAAAGTTTATCCTCAATTCTCCGCCCGAGAGACAGTCGGGTGTGTCTGCCAATTTCACCACCCCACAAGATGAATTAAAGGGCTAACTCTAACTCTTTTTCTCTCATCTTTAATGCCCTAATCAATCTAGTTACACCAATTCCTCCTCCGAATCTTGGGAAGAACTTATTGTCAAAGTACTCGTCCAATTCTTTTTCTACTCTTTCTTCTCCAAATAATTCATATAATTTATCTTTATAACCACCATCAGATATAGTTTCAAACATCTGTCTCATTTCAACTTTATCGGTTGCTCTTTCTGCTGAACCTATGGTCTCTTGTCCATAAAGAATAACATCCACTTTATTAAAAATACCATCTCCTTTATGTCTCATATTCCAAAACGGAGATGTTCTCTCTGGAAAGTGTTGGATGATTGTGGCTTCTCCATACTGTTCACACATCTTTTGTTCATGTTCTGTTTCAAGAATATCTACCTCATACTCCTTAGCTAACTTTTCATAGTCATGTAGTGTTGGTAGTGGTAGGTCTAAGTATTGTAATAACTCTGACTCCATTTTAATTAAGTCACCCATATTACCTTTTGATTCAAATTCAAACATAGGGAATATAGTTTCGTGTCTTCCAGGAATTGGGTTTGGTTCATTTCTATATGAGGTACTAATACAAAAAACACCAGGAACGTCTGGTGTTTTAAGTAACTCATATTCTAGCCACATTTGCCCTGTCTGTGGTAATGGCCAAACTTCATTAGACCAATTAAATTGTTCAACTGTGAACGGGTCCTCACATGCTGCAAGGATACTTAGTCTTGATTGCACTGGTACTTCTAAGAAACCTTTGTGCAAAAAAAATTCTCTTAGTTTCTGAACTAGAGAATTGTAATCTTTCGTGTTTATCATTTTTTTTTTAACCACACTTGGTAGTTAAAAAATTATTATGGTTTATTTTATCCAGGTTATAAATACACCTATTTTAATTAAAAGTCAATACCTTCGAACATTATTTGATTAACTTAAGCTGTTCGTAAAGTTCGTCTTCGTCACCAGTAATATATCCTTTGTGTTCGTACACAATTTTTCCCTCCCCGTTTATTAAAAAAGTATGAGGAACAGTAATCACGTTTAATTGACGTGCAAGTTGCCTATTTGGGTCGGATAACGCTTCAAAGGTCCATCCCATGGAGTTAATGTAGGGTTTAACTTTTGCACTAGACCTACTGTCGTCTACTGAAACAATTATAATTTTTACATTTGTCTCTTCCTTCCATTCTTGGTATAGGTCATCTATATTATTTAATTCATTTTTACATGGTTTACACCAAGTTGCCCAAAAATTTAATATGATTGGGTTACTGTCATTCTCTATGTCCTGTATATTAACATTATTACCATCTAAATCTTTTATGATAATGTTAGGTAAGGTTTTATCTTGTCCTTGAAGAGTAAAACATGTCACCACCATTATTAAATATATAATTAATTTTTTCATTTATTTTTTATTACTTTACCTTTTATTGTTAATATTATTGGTTTATTGCCTGGTATATTGGTTGTTACTATTATGTTTTTAATAAAGTCCCCAATTCTATTAGTAGCGTATATTACTTTTATAACTCCTGTTTCACCTGAACTCCATTCTGTTGAACCATCTTCTTTTTTATATGAGGGAACAGTGCATCCACAACTGCCTTTCACACTTTTAATGATTAAAACTTTATCTCCAGTATTGGTAAATTTAAATTCTCTTTTACCGTTTGAATTGTGTTCGATGGTCCCGTAGTCAATAATTTGTGATTCAAATTCCATGATTTGTGCAGGCACGAGATAAGTCGTGAACAATATTATTATTAATAACAATCTTTTCATATTACAAATATATAAAAAATTATTTAATTAAACTTACTTTTCCCGTGTAATGTTGGTTATGAGTTCTAATTGAATAAGTATAAACTCCTATGGGGGCACCTTTTCCGTCCCATGGTTCATTACTTGTAGTTTCATATATCTTTTCACCCCATCTATTATATATGATTAGTAATTTTATTTCATTACCATCTGCTCCATGTACATAAAATGTCTCATTGTGGTTATCACCGTTTGGTGTAAAAGAATTAGGTATAAAGATTTGAAGGTAGGGACACTCCTCTATTATCACTTCATGATAAGAAGTATCCCCTTCACATCCAAATCTGGTAGTATAAACAGAAATGATATATATTCCTATTGAATCTGGCCATTGTACTGTAATGGAATTCTCCTGATTGTCTATTATTTCTCCATCTGAAATATCCCAGTAATATACCTTATTTACATCATAACTTACTTGGTAGTTTTGTGGAACAAGGTCACCACAATTTGTATAAGTTTCTTGTGCAAATAATTGTAATGGTAGTAATATTAATACTAACCATTTCATTAGTAATGCTGAATTGGTCCAGTTACTGGTCCATTATTAACAACAACGTTAATAGTTATAGCACAACCAGCCATTGAATAAGTTAATACATAGTTTCCTACACCTGCTGTTGATGGTTGAAATGCATTTGCTACTACTCCTGTACCAGACCAAGTTCCTCCTAATGGATTACCTACTAATGGTGTTGTCGGGTCACCAGCACAAAATGGTCCAATAGCGTTACCTGATAAATCTAACACATATACATCTATTAGTACTGGGGTTCCTGGACAACCTGCTGCATTTGATTCAATAACTTCTACTGCGTTTGGATAAAGTCCACTAACTCCACCCCAATCTACTGTAATTGAATTCGAACCTTGTCCTGTTTGTAATGTACCTCCACCACCAGTAACAGTCCATTGATAAGTTGATGTAGGTGTGTTAGTAACAAAATATTGTTCACCTACTGCATTCGCACATACTGTGTCTGGGTTAATTGTTGTTTGGCCATATGTAAATATGGTTGTTACCATCATTATCATGGTGATAAATAAGGTTAATAGTACTTGTTTGTTTTCTTTGTAATTCATAATTTCTTTTTTTAATAATGATTTATGTTCGACGTAATGGGCGTCACTACTTGAACGTTTCCGTTATATATTTGGTATGCTGGGTCGGAACAACATGCGCCATTATTCCAACCTCCTGTAAGACAATCTCCAAATACATTCATACTAATCAATAGATTATCTGGTGTACAAGTTGGGCCTACTGTTACTCTAAACCTCATAGTAAATGGTCCAGTTGATGATGTTCCCCAATCTGGATTGAATATACTTGAGTTAACAAATCTCCATCCAGGGCCAAAGTTCAAACCACTTGGATATGTATTTTGTAAATCCCATAACCAATATCCCCCTGAACCTCCTGGATTACCTGGAGCTATTATAGGTTGTAAATTAGTCCACCCAGCACCCAGGTTTATTTGAAATGCAATTATCCAGTTTATGTTCAGTTGGGTGAAAGTCCCTAGTGTGTAATTAACCGTTACAACTTGACCTGGAGTATAAGGGCCTACTGGGTTTATCCAAAAGGATTGATTAGATACACATTGAGAACTAACATTTAAACTAAACAATAAACATAATATTGTTAATAACTTTCTCATATACTATAAATATAGGAAAATTTAATCTAAAAAAAATCCCCGTGTCTTTCGATACGGGGATTCTCAGGAAGAGGTTTCAATTTATTTAGTTAATTGTTAAAGATTGCAGTAATCTTCCTTTCATATATATAAGCGGTTTCCCGCGAACAAATTTAAATTCTAATGGTTTCGTATCGAGCAGACCCGATAGTTTCCATCATCATTTTGTAAGGTGTCATATCCTGACAACTTAATATACTTTTCATGATTGAGGGTGAGAATCCTGATACTAATGCTGTTCCCATCTCGTCGAAACGAGTTGGTACATTGTCTTGTCTGCTTTGGATATTCCAATAAACAATCCCTGGCATTTTGTAACCAGCTTCCTCATACATCCCTTTAATCATTTCTTGTGCAGTTGGGTTCCATTCTGATACTTCATCATAGTAACCACTGATTGCCGAATCAAACTCCATGTCCGAAAGGATAAGAACTTTAGTTGGCATCTCTGATACTGGAACGTTGTGTTTTACTGCTTGGTCCAAGATTAACTTAAACGTTGCTTGTAAATCAGTACTCATTCCCCAATCTGCTCTCTCCAGTTGAGTTATCTTATCAGATAGTGAACCTTCAAGTAATTGTAGTTGTGGTTTCGAGGAGAATGTTATAAAAGTGTTTTTAAAGACACCTTCATTTCTCTCTGAAATATACATACCCAATGATGTTGCGACATCCATACAAGTAACGTTACCGTTTTTTCCTGCTGGACTTTCCATTGAACCTGATACATCAACTACTGGTAATACTCTTTCGTTAATACCTTCCATATAGTTTGGTAGTGAGTCCCACTGTGCTTGTGCAACAACTTCTTCACCTCCTCCAATAATGGATTTGATAATATCGTAAGGGTATACAGCTCCTGCATTAATTTTTGTTACTCCGTCAACCAATGCTTGTTTGTACGTTTCATATCTACTTTCATCATTTTTCATGAAAGTTTTCTGATACCTTGACGAGGCTAAGGATGGAAGTTTCGAATACTCGATACTTGACCAGTCCTTTGCACACATCTTGGTTTCAACCACATCTGTAAGTCCTACTAATAACTTGCGGTAAACTTTAGGTGAGACTTTAAGATATCTACGTATAATGTTAGCCTTGGTACCTTTTCTAGGCATCCATTTTGCACATAGACCATCCTTATTTTCCAACGCTGTCTTAACTAAATCTAGTGCAGAGTCCCAACAATTCTGGGTCCCCACCAAAGTTAAAACATCGTCCCATCTACCGTATTCACTAATTAGGTGAATATTTTTATGTAAGACTTTTCTGTGATTGTCACATAACCATAATAAACAATCTCTGAAGATTTGTCTCTCACCAGCTCCACCACGGACATCACGTGCCCAAAAAATAATCTTAATTGTTGTGAGAGAGTCTTCATTAAAAGCTTTCGAAACCTTGGCGAGAAGTTTCTCTTTGCTCGCACCACGCATCGCTCCTATTTGAAAAAATAGATTAACACAGTGATTGAGTGAAGATGAGTTTGTTGTCATCCCATTCTCAGTCTGAGTGTCTTTCTGTTGTATGGCGTCGATTAGATTCATGGTTATATTTTTATTAAACAATATTTAATTATAGTTAAAAAAATTACCCCTGTCAAGTACCTTAGGATAAGTTTTTTTGTTTCTCTTCCCATCTTTCTCTACGAGACGGTTTACTATCTTTCATCTTTTTAGTTTTAGAAGGGGTGGCTGGTGTATTTAATTTTCTACCATACACTATTAAATGTTCTAATTTTTTAATTTCTTTTTTAGATTCCCCGTTAATTGGTAGCCTATCTAGTTTTTGTTGTGGTGTTAAACTCTTATAATATTCTTGTCTTGACTCAGCAGCTCGTCTTCTCTCGTTTCTGCTTGTTGGGCCGTGTTTTCTTAATTTTGCCATAGTTAATTTTTAAATGTTAGAGCGGGTGGGTGGGCCGAACCACCATCTACGTACTGGAATGTACGTCACTTTCATCCTTAAGCTACACCCGCGTGTTTTTATAATTCAAATATAAATTTAAATTAATTATTTTAATTAAACAAGATTAAACTACTTAATCTTATTATGTTTTTTAAATATATCCCTTACGATTTCTGTTTCAAGACCACCTTTATTTAATGGTGCGTCTAAAAAAATTCTAGACATTTCCATGAAAATAGTAAATTTATTTTCTTTAAGTGCGTCTTCTAGCATTCTAATTTGTTTTTCTTTAGGGATTTCTAAAAGAAAGTTTTTCATATTATTTTGTATTTTTGCAAGTTCCTTTTATGGTGTATATCCAACCACTATCTGAATTCTCTGTTAAGGTTGAAGCTATTCTTTCAGCCTCTGCTTTCCTTTTTATTTCCCAGATTTGGGATAATCCATCAGTTAGAAGGACGTGTGTTTTACGACCACTTGCATCGGTCATAATTTTTATAATGTTGTACGACATTTTTATATATTTAGGTTAATAAAATTTTTGTTTTTTCAGGAATCCAGTAAAGCACATATCATAGTTATTACCAATAGAATACTCCAATTGTCTTCGACGAAATTAAAGATACTACAAATAAAATTTTTAATCCTATTCATACCAAACTCCGTATACTGGTATTGTTTTTCCTTGTGTGATATCTCCGTTGGTATTTCTTACTGGAGCGTTACACATTAATCTTTTTTCTTTAATCTTAGGTCCATCCTTTTTCTCTGGTGTCATATACTTAGGATTTCTACTATTAAGTTTTCTTTTTTTAGCCATTTTTTAATTTTTTATATGTTGGGTACTGAGTTGACTGCGGGATTTATACACTCTCTATTAGTATAGTCACCTTTTTTTCTTCTAAAAATTTCTCCAGTATCTGAGTTTCTTTCATAAATATAAGGTTGTTCTTCCATAATTTCAGAAATTTCTTTTTTTTCTATATTTTTTATTTGAATGTAGGGACAACTCACCACATTATTTTCAATAAATTTCTCAATAGAATCTTCATATCCTTCTACTACTAAATTAAGTTTGTATGTTTTCTTCATTTTTAATTTTTTTAATATTAATCTGTGAACCCGATAGGATTCGAACCTATGACCTACAGCTTAGAAGGCTGTTGCTCTATCCATCTGAGCTACGAGTCCTTATCTAATACAAAGATAATAAATAATTTTTAAACTAACAAATTATTTACGCAATATTTTCCTCTACCTGTTCTGTGAATTCTTTACGAAAATATAGAGTTGATAGAATTCTACTTGTAACTTTGTAAGGGTCTGCATTTGAAGCTGGTCTTCTATCTTCTAAATAACCCTTCCATCCATTTTCAATTACATTAACTGGTATCCTTACAGATGCTCCCCTATCCGATACACCGTAACTAAATGTGTTTATGTGTTGGGTTTCATGTTTACCTGTTAACCTTTCGTCATTTCCTTCACCGTATACATTAATATGTTCTTCGTGGTGTAAATCTAATGTATAACAAATAGTCTCAAATAATTCCTCGCCTCCTTCTTCTCTCATTTGTTTGTCGGAAAAATTACAATGCATGCCAGAGCCATTCCAATCTCCTTTTACTGGTTTTGGGTGTAAGCTAATTTCCAGTCCATGAAATTCTGATAACCTATTTAATATAAATCTAGATAACCATAAATCATCTGAAACTCTTTTTGCCCCTCTTCCAAATAACTGGTATTCCCATTGTCCTACCATAACTTCAGCGTTAATACCGGTTATATCAAGCCCTGCAGCTAAACAAGCATCTAAATGTTCTTCGGCTATTTTTCTACCACTTACAACCGCACCGCCTACACCACAATAATATTTACCTTGTGGTTCTGGGTATCCGTTTTCTGGAAACCCTAATGGTTTTCCATCTTTCATGATAGTATATTCTTGTTCTAAACCAAACCATATCTCCTCATTATCTAGGTCAGTATTAATCAATGAACGTGTGTTGGTTAGGTGGGGATTACCCTCTGAATCTAAAACTTCACATAAAACCAATAAAGCGTTACTTCTTTGGGGGTCCTTTACCATCCTAACTGGTTTTAATAGACAATCAGAATTATGACCTTTTGCTTGATTTGTAGAACTACCATCAAACGACCAGGTTGGTAATTCTTGTATTAGTGGGACTTTCTCCACATCTATAATTTTAGTTTTACTTCTTAGGTTAGATTCGGGTTCATTACCATCCATCCATATATACTCTAATTTAATTTTCATTTTCTTTATGTATTTTTTCTTTTAGTTTATTAAATTCTAATTCTAACATATCTATTAGATTTTCATTATCTTTTGTATTCTCCTCTTCTTTCATTAACTTTATATCTTCTTCTAATTTTTTTAATTCTTTTTTATCTTCCTCATTCAACATAATATAATATTTATTTAAATATATGAACGCAATAATTAACAATCAACAGATACCTCTAGAAATAATGGATACCCCACAAGCAAAGTCTGTGGGTATGATGGGAAGAGATTATATGCAAAAAGGAATGTTATTTCCTTTTGGTCAGGCGGGTGAACAGTCTTTTCATATGAAAAATTGTTTAATTAATTTAGACATTATATTCATTACAGGAAATAAAATTACAGATATCGCAGAAAATTGCCCACCTTGCGTGGATAATAATTGTGAATCTTATAGCTCTACTGGTGATACGGTTTTAGAATTACCTGGTGATTATTGTAAGTCCAACAATATTAAGGTTGGGGATGATATTAATTTTATTTAGGATTTTAATAGTTTTTGAGTGTGGTAAACATCTTCTACTAAACTAATAATATTATTATAAAAGCTTTCGTCTAATCTTCTAACCCTACCTTCTTTTTTCCATTTATCAATCATATTCTCCGCATCTGTCGCAGCGAACTCCGCATCAAAATTTTTCGTTATGGTTGGGGTCACTGCACACGGACCACAAGGACCCTGACCAGATGCTGGTCCAACACCAGACCAACTTGGACCATCTAAACATTCTTGTTTTGTTGTTCCAAGCCAAATACCAAAGTGTGCTGACCAATCCATATTACACGTCCATTCAAGTATTAGATTTTCCTTTAATATTCTATTAAATTCTTTTGGGGGTATGTTGGAAGATTCTACTAAGTGCCAAGGAAATCCATTAGGGTAGTTGGTATCCATGGGTGCTCCTTGTGGTTTACATAATTCTAGGGATACACAACATTCACTATTGGTTCCGCTGCCAACACATACCCATACATCACAACAAATTTCAGGACCTACTGGGTCACAACCATTAGGATATTGGGTATTACAGTCATTCATAGCATTACAACCCACAAAAGGTGTAGTTGCCCAATCTGGGTCACTATAGGGGATATTAACACATCCTTGGCCTGGTTTACAAGCTACTTTGGTACAGTTATTTGTTTGACCATTACCCATGACGTTACCGTAATCATTCCAGCAATTCTCTTCCCAAAGTTGGCCACTAATCGGAAAATTGTCTTGATAGTATGGTGCACCAAATAAAACACTTGTACAGTTGCAGGTAGATACTTCACATTCACCACCAGGTGGTACTGCAGAAGCAGAAGCTTCATTTGAAATATTTTTAATTATATTTTTAATTTTATTACTCATCGTTTAGCGATAATCTTACGAGTCAATCTTTCTAAGTTAGATTCCGTAATATTTTCATCTTCTGGTGCACCTGTTACCTTATCTGTTTTATATGTCACTTTATCATCTCGACCTATTTTATCATCAAATTTTGGGTGGACGGGTGGAGTAACTGGCGGAGTAGGGTCTGCAGGAGCACAACCACTTGCAACACAATCCGCTTCATTATCAAATATTTGTCCTCCTTGATGACTTGTATATACCCCAGTGCTAGGGTCAGGGCCCATCACAGAAGTCATAAGAAAAGCTTGTGTTGCCGCCATTCCTGGAGCTCCAGAACCATATGTAAAATAGGTATTAAAATCTATACATTGACCACCCGGATGATGGAGACAAATCCAACAGGACAATGTTGGTTGGGTTTCACAGGTTGGTGGAGCCTGCATACAACAATTATTTAGGTCATCCCAACAATCTTGTTGGGCGGTAGTAGGGTTCGTATATTGAGCGTTAAATATTGAATATACGCAATTACATGTCGATGGTTCACAACTATATCCTGGCATAATTTTTTTTAAGGTTTTATTACTCTATAAATATTAAATTAATTTATAAGTTATTATTTTATTTTTTCTTTTAGTTTAGCTAACATTGCTGCAGCAAGTTTCTTTAGCATTGGTAGTCCTTCCTTACCCAAATAGTTAATACCTGAAATATTAGTAATGCATGGGTGTCCACCACTATTAGCTACAATTATGTCATAAGCGTTAACAGAAATGTAGTCTAACATTTGTTTTTGTTTGTAGGATAAATCAGAAAATGGTTTGTTTGTAATATCTACAATCATATCTTTAAAACTACTTTTTTTGTCTGGATTAATTCCTTTTATCTTATCGTTATATAAAGCAACTAAATCTTTAAATCTAAAACCAAAAAAATCTTTTTCTGATTTAACATTACCAAAATCTTCATCACTTTGTTTCATTAATTTTTGTAGAGTAGCGGTTACACTTCTTTCACTTATTCTTTTAATCTGGGAAAGTGGTACCTCTATGGCGGTAAGTTCAGCTTTATGTTCTTCTAAAACTTGTGACGCCATCTCACCTAGATTTACATTCTCATCAAATTTTTCTTTAAATGGGTTACAGCTAGTTTGTAATAACCCCATAGGCCAAATCATAAGAAAGTACTCAACATCTGGATGCATCTCTAAAGATGCGTATCTATCATATGACCCAGGTTTAAAAGCAGAAGGGATACCATATTGTACCAATATTTTACCTTCTTTTTTTACTTTATCAAAATCTCTAAGTCTTTCTCTGTAGTTATCTGCATTAGCCTGAAGTTCTTCAACACCAACAAACCCCATGTCTTTTGCAAGTTGTTTACCTTTCATAAACATACTAACAATACTTGGGTTGGAGTATGTGACAAGTTTTTCTAAAAATCCTGGTTTGTTTTTGTAAGCTAGTATTAATTTATTTAGAGCGAATCCAGCAGCTTGTTTATTCTTTTCAATATCTTTTTCTTTATCTAAATTAAAAATAAAACTAATAACATCTTCTGGTTTTATACCTTGTCGATGAAAATCCGCAGAATCAACTGTTCTAAATAAGTCTATGTCTCCTGTTGGAAATATGTCTGTTGGTGATATTATTCCGGAAATGGTTTCTACATTAGACCTTGCTGATTTAAATTGTGTTGCTGCGTCTTCAACACCTGTTTGGCTATCGTGATGGTCTGTGTGTATTTTAAATTCTGGTTTACCGTGTGCAAAATCTACAAGGACCGGCATTACATCTTCGTTAGCGTCTGGTTTAACTAAGGCAAATTCTTTATCTCCGTATTGAATGGTCTTATATCCTATTACGTCTATACCATATCTTTGTAGGTATTCTCTCATAGCTATAGCGGACACCACGCCGTCTAAATCTAAATGAAAGTATATTTGTGCTTTGGGGTATCTTTCGGCTAATTTCTTAATATCCTGTATACCACTTTCGTTTAAAAGTGATTTAGTGATGAGTTCTACTTGTTCTTCGGTAACTACTATGTTTTTCATATCTTATAAATAGTTGTTACATACAACTAAAATATCTTTCACCTCTATCACATAAAATTGTAATTCCTTCGTTCTTGTTATTATCTCTTAGCCATTGGAATGTTGTGAAGATATTCGCTGCGGCACTTATTCCTACAAGTAATCCATGGTTTTTTGCTAAGTATCTTGCATATTTTTTTGCACACTCTGTGGATATGGTTCTAATCTCGTCTACTTTATCTAAATCTACTAGAAATTTACTACCATCCCCTATTCCTTGTATTCCATGTAAACCTGGTTCTCCTCCACTCATCACTGCACTTTCTTCAGGTTCAACCGCAACCGCTTTTATATTAGGCCACATTTCTTTTAAAAATTTTGTAGTTCCCATTAAAGTTCCTCCAGTCCCAGTTCCACCTACAAATACTCCTGGGTCTTTTTCTCTATTTGCATCTTTGTATTGATTATATATTTCTGGTCCAGTTGTTTGGTAGTGTGCTTTAACATTTAGCGGGTTATGGAATTGGTTACAATTAAACCAATTGTTATCTCTAGCAAGTTTATCTCTTAATTCTATAGCTCCGTCAAAGTCTCCTTCAGAAACTTCAATTAATTCTGCACCGTAGTATTCGAACATTTTCTTTCGTTCTTCCGACATATTAGAAGGCATTACTATTACCATCTTATAACCTCTTTCGGCTGCTAACATAGCAAAAGATATTCCACTATTACCGGATGTTGCTTCACATAAGGTATCACCTCGTTTTATTAATTTTAGTTTCTCTGCGTTATTAATAATGAAAGTTGCCATTCTATCCTTAACTGAACCACTAGGGTTCATAAATTCTGCTTTCCCCCAAACTGTAAAATCCCCAATAGTAATGGGGATTAAGGGGGTGTTACCGACATAGTCAGATAGTTTTTGTTTCATTAGTCTACTATTTCAACTGAAAAAGTGTCTCCTTGTTGGATTTGGTCTACGATATCTAGTCCTTCTGTTACTTTACCGAAACAGGTATGATTGCCGTCTAAATGTTGTGTACCTTGTCTGTTATGACAAAGAAAGAATTGTGAACCACCAGTATTTCTACCAGCGTGAGCCATTGATAGGACTCCTTTATCATGATACTGATTATCTCCATCTAACTCACAATCAATGTTATAACCTGGTCCACCAGCACCGTTTCCGTTAGGACATCCTCCTTGTGCTACAAATCCTGGAATTACCCTATGGAAGTTAAGGTCTTTATAAAAACCGTCTTTTGCTAATTTAACAAAATTATCTACTGTGTTTGGTGCGTCTTTTTCATAGAACTCTACCACCATAGTTCCTTTATCTGTATTAATCTTACCTTTCATTTTTTAATTTTTTAATTTCTCTATTAATATACCAACTTGATTTTTCTAAATCTTGTAACTTATTTCCTTTTTTATCTGCTCTTGCAATGTATTTTACCGCGTTTCCTAAGTTGAACCCTAAATCCCATTCCTCTATAACCTTAATAGCTTCATATGGGTTATCTTCCCCACCATAATGATTTGGATGGTCTACCATCTCCCTTTCTCTAATTTCATTTACATTAAACTCTATGATATCTTCTTGTGTGGGGTATTTGTCCCATTGGGTGTTAGGGTTAATTCTCTTATCCCATTGAGTATTAGGGTTAACTCCTGGTTCATCCTTATAATATCTTGGATTATCTTTATCTGTCATTTTTCACTCACTTTAGTTTTACCGAATTCTCCTTGTGCTCCCACCATTGGTAGTGGTTCTCTTTTTTTAACTGGACACGTACATAATTTTTTATTTGCTACCAAGGAAGAAGCTTTTAGTAGACTTTCAAAGGTGCCAGCGTCTGACCACCATGACCCTAAAAAGTGACAACTCATTAACCCGTCTCTTACATAAAAATTATTTACATCTGTAATTTCTAATTCACCTCTATCAGAAGGTGTTAGATTTTTTATATAATTAAATACTGTATTGTCGTACACATATAACCCAGTTACACATAAATTAGATTTTGGTTTTTTAGGCTTCTCTTCAATAGATATTACTTCACACCTATTTCCCTTTCTTACGGTTGCAACTCCAAATCTTTCTGGGTCATGTACTTCTTTTAAAAATATCCTTGCCCCACCATCAAAATCTTCTAAATCATAAGTGGTAATTTCATCGTCAAATATATTATCTCCTAAACAAACAGCGGCGTTGGAGGCTCCTACAAATCTTTCTGTTAGACCTAAAGCATGTGCAATTCCCCCAGCTTCGTCTTGAATCTCATAAGATAGTTTAAGTCCCATTTCTCTACCACTTCCCAATAAATTTAATATGTCACCACAATGGTCTCTTCCTGAGACAATCATAATATCTTTACATCCCATTTTTTTAAGTGTCTCTAATGGGTAATATATCATTGGTTTATCATAAACGGGTAACAAATGTTTATTAGTTACCTTAGTTAAGGGGTATAACCTACTTCCTGTTCCTCCCGCTAATATTACACCCTTAAGTCTCTTTGCCATCTTCTATAATTTTTTGTGCTGTCTTAAATTCAACTGGTTTATCTAATTCTCTTTCTAAAACTTTACAGCTGTCATATACCATTTCTTTTAGATTGTCAATCTCCATAGATTGTGTTTTACATACACTAATAATATCTACAGAAGTCTCAAGTTCACCAGGAAGAACTAAGGTCTGGTACCCAAAATCCTTTTGTATTTTAGAAGCAAACGCTTGTAATTCGTCTACTGGTGGTACCCTAATTAACTTAATAACAAGTATTGGTTCATACTTCTCCAACAATAACTCGTTAGCTATTTTTTTTGTTTCTTTTAATGTGTCCGTCATATCTTTTTTTTTTAAAGATAAGCACATAATAAATCAATGTCAATTAATTTAATGAAAAGGGTGGGAAATCTTTTAAGATTTTTTTAAATGTAGGGGGTAATTTTGGTTCTTCTTGACTTTTAGACAATCTTTTATCTAGTAAGTCATCTACAACTTCATAAATTTGTTCAGTAGATAGGATAGCTTCTCCTGTTTCTTTATAATTTTTATTTGCTAATTTGCTGACTTCGTTAAAGAAAATCTCTTTATCGATAGTAAGTGTACCAAACATATCCTGATAGGCTTGTTGGTCCTTGTCAAAGAAATTCTTAAGGGTGTTAATGTAAATTAAAACGTCTACTTCCATATTTCAAATATATAAAATTTTTTTAACGAATTATAATAATTTCTTCATTATCGTCTTTTTCTTGTAGTCTTGGTCCTATTTCTACATTAGCAGAGTCCTTTATATTAATAACCTCTAAGTTTTCTAAGTCTGCTAATGAATCTGGTAAAGATTTTAAATCTGGGTTTTTAGCTAAAGATAAAAATTTTAACTTCTTTAGGTTACTAATACTTTCTGGTATCTCACTAACTAAACCTTCTATATGTAAAATCTGTAGGTCTTGGAAGGTTGTGAATTTTTCTGGTAATGGTCTTGCGGCTAATTTATCTTGGTTTCCATATCCACCTGCTTCAAAATCAAATCTAATCATGTCTTGAGGTAGGCTCTCCATAAACTCATCAAATCCGTATATCCCAATATATTTTGATACATTATCATTAGGGTACCTAACTTGTACTCTCTTACCGTGTTGTTGGTCTTTGTTTAAAAATCTTTTAAACATTTCTTTAAAGAATATTTTTAAGTCTGGTCTCTCATTTAAGAATGGGGATAGACTAACGTTTCTATCTTCCTTATCCATAAATTGGTTTGATTCAAAGTGGAATTGGTATTTGTCCGTAGGGTCTTTTTTATTTGTGATAATATATAATGGTCCTTGTTTAGAGTAATGGTCATAGTAATTGTTACTACTTCCAGCTGTACACCATCTTGTATTTGCACCATAGTGACATGAAGCTTCTCTGGACTTAGGTACTAGTATCTCCCAGTTAGGTCCATCATAAACTAATTCGGCGTCTTGTAAAACTCTCTCCGCTTTTGTTGTTGTTGCTTGTTCTAAAGAAAACTCTTTAGTTAACTCGTATAGTTCATCAAAAGACTCTACTCTATTAATGTCTCTTTTCTCTTGTGCTATTTGTTGTTTGAATCTATGGAATTTTTGTAGGTCTTCTGTGGTCTTATATAAATCTTCCATGAACTGTTCTTGGAGTTGTTCTAACTTAACACCCCACTCATTACTTCCGTAAGCATAAGCTTTGTCTGCCTCTTGTTGTAACTTCATCCATTGTTTAATTATCCATTGAGAGTAGGCTCCGACTTTTTGAATGTCTCCAGTATCTACATCAGTATCTTCACCAGGTTTAGTTGTGGGGTCTGCCAACATTAAGGTTTTTAATACCTCTAACTCTATTTTAGGTTTTTGACCTTTCTTTTTTGCTTTGGCAAACTTATTCACTAAAACTTCATATCTAGATTGTTCTAGGATAACTGTACTTAATATGTTGGCAAATCTTAAACTCATTAAATTGTTTATTAATAAATATTCTCATAAAAAATAAAACCCCTTTCGGGGTTTATTCTAAACTAATCCGTATTTCCTAATCAGTCTTTTCGCTACATAGGTCTCACTACCATCTCTTTTGAGTAAGTCGTATATCTTTTGAGCTGCTTGTTTAATGTCTTTCATGCCTCCTTCAATTTTCTCTTTACTCTTATAAATCATAACTTCTGAACTACCTGGTGTCTTTACTAACTTTCCACCAACTTTTCTATTTGTTTCTTTGGTTATTTTTTGTCTCACATCATAGTTTACCATCTTACATATGTGGTGTCCTCTTTTTTCCATTGTTGTGCTTCCTCCCATTTTAATTTATTTTTTTAATTAATAACTCCATTTATATGTTGAGCTCATTTCTAGTATAGATGAGAACTGGGTACTTTCAAATTCATCCTTATGTAAAAAGTAATAATCAAAAGGGTCATTGCTCTTTCCAAATAATTTTAAATCTTCAATGCCCATATTCATATTTGTAAACATTATTGTTTGTCTCATATTTAAAACACGATGTATATTATTTTTAAGCCACTTTGTGAACTCACCTATATCTATTCTATCTTTCTCTTTTTTCATACTACAAATATACGAAATTTAATTTAAACTACCAAATTAATTTGTGGTTAATTAATCTATTTCTTCGTCGCATTCATCTATTTCTACATCGAAGGCCTTTCCACTTGTGTCTGAAAATCCATCACCATTTAGTGGTTCTCCACCATAACTTAATTCTTGTATAAGGTCGAAAACACTATCTGTAGTCTCAATTTGATTTACCACCAACTTTAATTTCTTTATATCAAACTCCTCATCATCACCAATCTCAAATTCACATGTGTCCAATGTTCCTTTTTCCCAGGTTATAAAACTTACCATTGTGCCACCACTAAATTCGGGATAATCTCTGGACCTAGTCTCAATTTGAGCGTCTTTAGTCTCAAATTCATATTCATCGTCATCTACAGTAACATATATGGTACAACTTAAATTTCCTCCCATGAAATGTCCTAGGTCATCACAGTCATACCACTGACCTCGGTCTTCAAATATCTCTTCCAGGTCGTTGGTTAGGACTGAATCCATATCAGTATCATTTTCTTCACAATACTTTTTAATCTTACTTAACTCCTCACAACTAAAATTACTACGTGTTATTTCATGACCTGTACCACCTACTATTATTTCTATTTTTTTCATTACCAATTATGTATTATGTTTGCTATTATTATTAAGCAGGTAAGAACATTTATTCCTACAATAACAGTTCTTATTATTGCCACTGTGTTATCATGGTCTTTTGTTCTTTCATCACTAAAAGACCCTATAGTGAATTTCCATACTGTCCATATTTTTTTCATAACATACCTAATTCTAATTTTGCTTCTTCACTCATAAAACTTTTATCCCAAGTAGGCTCCCAGGTTATAGTAACTTCAGATTTATTAACCTTTTCTAAATTTTCTACTTTTGACCTAACTTCTTCTGGTAAACTTTCCACGACAGGACGATTTGGGCTTGTCAATGTCATTTCTACTCCTACATCAAACTTACCACTTACTTCAGCAGCTTTAATATTTACAAAATATATTAAGCCTAACTCATATATATTAACCGGTATTTCTGGGTCTTCTACTGTCTTAATAACCATAATAATTTGGTCTTCTAAGATTTTTTCTTCTGTCATATTATTTCTCTAATTTATCTATAACCCAGAATATAAGTTTGAACGCAAGAAATATGCTTCCTAATATAATTGCCCCTACTATCATTTTAGTCGACTGGTTTTATGTTTGTTGGTTTAGGTGTGGGGATTGGCACTTTTTCTTTGGTTGGCGAAGGTGGTCTATACCCATAAGTTTTTACCTGTCTTAACTCGTTTAGAGTTCTTTTTTTAATTGTGTTTTTTTTCATTTTTTATTAATTTTTCGTTTTCTAATAAAAGTTTTTCTCTTTTAGTAAAATTATTTATCTTATTCACTTTTCTAATTATTGTTTTTTCCATTGATATTATGGTTTTTTCTAGATTTAGAATTTGTTTCTCAACCTCTAGTATTGTTTCTCTTTGTTTTCTAGATGCTTTTGCTTCTATAATCAACCATGCAAAAGCTACTACCTCAATGACAAACAATGCTATTAATAATATCGTTTGTGTCATCTACCTACCTCTTTTATGTATTGGTGTTTTGCGTAACTCCAAGGTAAATCAATTATGTCCCAATAAAATAATTGTTCTTCTTTAATTCTTCCTTGGTTCCAGATGTTTTTATACCTACGAATAGCTTTTGGTTTCCACCAACGGCAAGTATACCCTACGTCTTCTATAAATTTTTGTTTCATTTTTAAATCACTTTCTTTTATCTCTCCTCTCAAAAATTCATTTCCATTATCATACATCATTGCAAGGTAGACCCCTCTCTTAAACCCATGGTCATAAGTTGAAGCCTTTATTCCACAATGTTTAAAAACTTTATTAATAACATTCTGTTTAGGTCCTGTAGCGTTTATTGCTTTCTTATGTTCTTCTGGGTGGTTTTCTTTTAACCATTTATTCCAAGGTAGGTAAGCTTCGTCATCGGGTTTTAGTCTTACTTGACCAGTTGTTTCACCTAATGTTTTAAAATGTGGCATCCCATTATACATTGAGTTAATCCCGTAAAGAGATGTTGTACCTACTGCAATTAATTTATCTCCGTATTTTTCTTCCCAAGCATCTCTAATAACTTTACATGTAGTTAATGCTGCAACTAACTTACCCATTAACATATTATACCCACCTGGTTGTGTTGAACAAATAGTAGTTGCTATAGCTGTATTATTTAATTTGTGTTGGTCAAACTTATTAGTTTTATCCCAACCTATATAGGCGTCTCTAACTTTAATACTTGTAACGTCAGACCCCAAACAAATCAATCCAAGGACTTTATCTGTTTTCCTATCCTTAACCCAGAATTTCATATTTCGTCCCGGATTTGCAACCCATTCCATCGTATGGATAAGTTTCCTATAGTTTACCCATTCAGTAACGCCTTTTCCTGGTTCTGCAAGTTCTACGTAGGGTTCTATCTCTTCAATTTCTTTTATTGTTTGGTCTGCATCTAATAGCCAGGTTGGTTTCCATAAATTTTCTTTATAAGAATATAATTTTTCCTTTATCTTGTTCATCTTCCCACCCTTATTCATTTCTTTCCATTTTTTATATAATGTTTGTTCCTGGACAGACATGTTCTTCAGCATATCAAGATTCTCAATGAGTTTTTGTTTCATCTCATCGAAATTAAAAGTGTCTTCTTCTGTATCAAATAAGTTTAGTTGTTCATTCATATTACAAATATAATAAAAATAAATTAAAAAAGCAATATATTGATTAATGATAATTTAGCAATTAGTATTATAAAAAAAGTTATGGCTTGTAAAAATTGTAAAAAGAACGCATCTAAACTAACTTCAGCTTTAAAATCTAAACTTCAAGGTGATAGTAAACCTCAAACATCATGTGAAAAAGGTAGAAAAGAAGTTAGGGAATGGTTAAATTCCGATGAAGGCAAAAAAGCTCAAAGTCGTTTTTCTTTAAACATCACTGAAAAAACTATTATGTGGGTCTTTGGTTACATACCTCTAATTATTGGTTACCTGTCTATATTAAAATTTATTGTTAGTCTGTTTTAAAATTATCACTATTCTGTATATTACCTAATACATTTCTTTGTTGGTCTGTTAAGTGTTTTGGTGATTCTATATTTAAATAAACTATTAAATTCCCTCTACCACCGTAAGGTGTTTTTAAACCTCTATTTTTTAAAACATAGTTTTGTTTTATATTTACTAACTCTGGTATTTTTAAATCTAAAATAGCATCAAAATGTGGTATTTTAATTACCTTACCTAGTAACATATCTACTGGGTTTATTGAGGTCATAAAGATTAAGTCGTTTCCTCTTATCTCAAAAATCTCATCTGGTTTTATTTCTACCCCCACAAATACCGAACCATTCTCTCCTCCTTTTATTTCATTACCAAAACCAGGATAGTTAATTCGTTGTCCTGGTCTTATATCAATAGGTATTTGAAGGTTAAGTGTTTCTTTAATGGTAATAGTTTCTTTGCCCATACACCCCGAACATAGGTTAACTGGTGTTTTACCTTTACCATTACACATCTCACAGGTGACTGTTTGTATGTTCCTAAAAAATGAATTTCCGGTAACATATTGTTTAGCCCCCTTTCCGTTACATGTATGACATCGTGACCAACTCCCTCCGGTACCATCACAAACTTTACATAGCACTTCTCTATTATATTTTATAGTTTTATTTTTACCAAAATATATATCTTCAACACTAACTGATATGGTTATGCCTAAATCTTTACCTTTTGGTATAGGACTTGGTCTTCTATTATTTTGGAAAAAGGATTCAAAAGCTTCGAACGGATTTCCACCACCTGGACCACCACCATTAAATAAATCTTCTATACTAGGGGGAGCATTATCATATTGTGCCTTTTTATGGGCATCCCCTAGAGTACCATAAGCTTCTGAAATCTCTTTAAATCTGTCTTCACCTTCCGGATTTTTATCTGGATGGTATTTTAAAGATAATTTACGATAAACTTTTTTTATTTCTTCCGCTGTTGCGTCTTTACTTACTCCTAATATTTCGTAATAATTTTTCATATGTTAAAAAAGTATAAAATAATCCTACTTCAGAATGGTCTTCCGAAAAAAACCTTATTTACGTCTAATGTGAAAAGAACAACTTTCCATAAATTTCGTAAATTTCTTAATAGTAATAAACCTCTATTTTATAGAAAATACGTAAAAAGAAAATTTTGTCAATTTGAATTAGGTATATTTTCAAAAGAATCGTCTCAAAATGGCGTATATAGAAAAGATGACTTAGGTAGAAACGTAAAAGTTAGTGAAACTGTATCTAACTACTACACAATGGAACTATCACCTTACTGGGTTGAGGAGTTAATCTATGACCATCAGTTAAAGACCAGAGTATCTTTCGATTTTATTATTAACACTTACCTCCCTAAAAAGAATTTTAAACAAGTTTTTACTATTAATAATAAATTAGTGGTTCAGCATGATAATACTTTTAAAATATTTTCTATGAAAAATATAGATGATTGTTCTAGACTATTAAATTTAATAAAGGAGAACTTTATATTAGCTGGTAGAACTGACTGTTTATTCGTTCCTGATTCTAGTACTATACAAAGAAAGGAACTCTATAACCTACTAGAAAAGAATGGGTTTGATAGAAAATTTTTATATAAACAATACACCTACTAATCTCTAGTAAATATAAAATTTACATCATCTATGTCTAATGAAAATGTTTTGGAGTCTGGAGGCCCACCAACCTTAGTTATGTTTTCAATTTCTCTAACTAAGTATATGTAATCTTCTTGGTTTAGTTTTATGTTGATGTCTGTGGCGATTCTATTTAAGGTAAGTAGTGTAAATTGGTCGGCGATACCAGCTAATATCTCAAGAGGTTCTTGGCGTTTGTGAGTATCTTCTTCCATAGGTTTTTTTTGGGTTTCTGTATGTTTTTAGGGCCACTTATTATTTCTTCTTTAGATATAGATAAGATTTCTTTAATAACTTTCTTTTTATATTCTTTTATCTCTGTTCTATCCTTCTCTACTTCCTTCTTCAGCCAGTTTAAGTTCTTCACCATTTAAATCTACATTTATTTCTTCTTTAAAATCAAAATTAATATTTCTTAAAGAATCTACATTATTACTTTCAAAAACTTTTTTAAGTTCTAAAATTTTAACATTTAACAAATTATTCTTTTCCTCTCTATCATTATTCCATTTTATAACCTTATCAATATCTTGTGTTAGTACTGCAATTTCATTTGCTGAGTATGGAGCGTAAAAAGAAACTAGTGCATGTTTTTCAGTTTGGTCGTTAACCTTTAACTGGGTTGTAGATTTAAAACTACTTAATAAATCTTGTATTTGCCAGTTTATTGGTAACTTTAGGTCTACTAATAAGATTGTATCATGTAACCTAATACTGTGAAAATATTTTTCGTATTTTTTTATAACTGTATATATGGTCATTATATATAAATTAAATAAGTTATTAAGTAAGAAACCGCTACCCCATATATCCACCTTTCATAGTTATTTAAACCTAAACTTCTAGGTTCATTAGATATTAAATTATATATTAACATACCTAAACCTCTAGTTATTATTAAACCAGAAAGTATAAAAATTAATGTGTAAGGCCAATAATTCATTACTCTTTAGATTTTTCTAAAATATCTTTCCTTAAACTTTGTAGTACTGTTTTTAATTCTTGTACAACTTTTCGTGCTCTTATACCAGCACTTTTATTTCCGTTAGCGTAGAATTTATTAGAGTCTACTTTAATAGCGTCTACTAATTCTGTAATTTTTTCAATTAATTCCATTTTATGTGTTATTGTTATTATTTTTTATATAAGACTCAAAAGTTGTGTACGCGTTTGACACTTCGTTAATCTTATTAAGTAATTTAATTACCTTTTTAACTTTATCGTCTATAGGTATGTCTTTAGAGTTAATAAATGTTTCTAAGTCATACTCCAACTTATATTTTTTACCTATCAATTCGTTTGTTATTATTTCAGTTACTCTATTCATATTCAAATTATAATAAACTTAATTACTATTGTCAATTATTAAAGATTTATCTAGTACAATATATAAATTTTTAAGTATGTCTAGTTCTGATTTGGTTTTTTCTATGTATAGTTTAAACAGTCTGTTTAAATAAAAATCTAGTTTTTCTAAGCTACCATTTTCATTACTTCCGTAAAATGACTCTTGGAAGAAGTTCCATAGATAGCTATGGTGACCCCCTTCTACGCCAAAGGTAATGTTTTCTTCTTTAAAATTTTCTATGTTTTTTTCCCAGCACCAGTTAAAATGCCCTTCTTTATCTTCTGGGGTAATGATGGTATCTTCACCTAAATACGTATCGCTCATAATAGTATATAGAGAACATATAAAATCAAAAAATAGATTTGTTTTCTCATTTGTTATATTATTAGATTTTACCCATATATCCATTTCCTCTGGAGTTACAGGCTTCGCGACGTACTTCAAAAATTCGTTCGGTGAAAGTGGTTTTCTTCTTTTCATATTTAAAATATAATATAGGTTAAATATTCGTAAACAGAAAAACGTTCTTGTATTAATTATTGTGTTGTATCCGTATAGTTAAACAAATGTTTAATTTTGTCCATTTCTTTTTGTTGTTCTACAATATACACATTTGGTGCCGACTCTTTGGTTACTGTCTGTACATCGGGTGTCATACCTCTTAAGTTAGTCATTTTAGCTTTTCTCGCAGCTATCTTCTTTTTCTTACTTTTCATAGTCTTTTTCATCTTCTTACCTAACTTACTTGGTACTACATTTGCAGCATCTTGACTGTTACCGGTTTTAGTGGAACCATTCAAATAGTCATCAATTCTATCTAAATTCTCTACCCCATTTGCATCTTGTAATCCCATCCCTCTAAAGTCATCAATGAATTCTTCATCTTCAGCACTATTTCTATACATTGGTGATTTATAGTCTGTTTTAGAGTTATTTTGGTGTGGGAATTCTGGGTTAGAATTACCTTCAAAGTCTAAGTATTCTTTAATTTTTTTGTCAAATTGTTTTAAATACTCTTTATTATCTTTTTTAGATTTTTTAAGTGTTGACTCAGTCTCTTTTACCCCTGGTGTATTTTTAGAAGCGCCTGGTGATTTAGTAGGTTTTTCATATTTTAACTTACCCTCAAAATAATCCTTTTCATTTAACACATTTCTTATTAATCTATTTTTAAGAGATTCTTGTAAATCGAAACTAGAATTATCAGCTGATTCTACACCACAATCACTTTCTTTCCAGCATTCGCCGTAACTCATACAATGATTAGGGTTACCTTTAAAATTTAGATATCTAGTACAACACTCCTGGTCGGTTCCATCAGGGTTTTCTCCTTCCACCCCTTTATTATTATACACCCTCCAACATATCAATTTATCTTTCTCATGTAGTCTAACTTTCTTAGAAATTTCTTCTCTTATAATGGATTCGGTCAACTCTCCAAAAATAGGCCCAACATACCCACCAGCAGACGCTGCTCCAGTTGCTTCTCCCATTTCCGACTCGTCTTCATAATCTTCATCAATACCATCATCATGGTCATGGTCATAATGAATATCGTCTTCTAGGTCTTTAATGTGGACGTGGCTACCATCATCATGTTTTAAATCGTATAATTCATCATCATCATGTCCCATATCTTTACCATAGTTATCCGATTCTTCCCAACTAGAATCTTCACTTAATGTTTTATACCAACCCTGTCTTGTTGCTGTTTTTGGTTTATTTAATTGTGAAGGATGTTGTCCTCCCGACCCAACATACCTAGTACTATTACCATGATTATCAATCACAGCACCGTGAGCATCTCTTGTAAGGCCATGGTTTTCACCTAAGCGATTTGCCGCTTTTCTAACTATATCATCTAATTTTGGACTTCTTGCTAGTATATCTTTCATTTTATTCTTTTTATATAAATATATCTTATTTAATCTTTATCTTTATTTAACAGCCACAATTATTATTTGCTGTAAAAGTAGTTAACCAATCACATTTACATTGTTTACTTGGTGTGTTTCCTGGACAGAAGTGAGCTTTTCTACCACATACACTATTAGTATTATTACCACTAAGACCATTACACCCTGATGGAGCACCAGTACCGTTATATCTATCAGTCATATCTTGAATCCAAGGTCCATTTGCAGAAGTCCATGCAGAACACCCACCTGTATTTGCTTGACAAAGAGTTAATAAGAAATTTAGATGGTCCATTCTACAATCACATTTTTCTTGTGACCAGTTGGATGGACAACCTTGATTTATTTTATTTTGTATTGGATTACAATTCCCATTAGCAACTGCAGTAGCTCCTTGTGGGTCAAAATAACCACCTGGATTTGCTCCCGTAGTTTGGTCAACATTAGGTCCCACACCGTACTGAGTACAATCAACACTAGTAATGCCACCACAATAATTTGAAGTCTCACAAGCGGACTCTGTAGCAAAAGGACCGTTAGGACCAATAGTCATGGAAGGTGTGTACTGACAAGAACCTTGACCACCTCCACCTGGAGGTAAACAAAACCATCCAGCACCAAAGTTACCACAAACAGCCTGACAAGCAGATTGTGTAGAATATTGTCCGTTAGGGTCTGCTACACAACCGTTAGTTGTACATTCATAATTTGTAGAATAACACACTTCACTACTAGACCCATCTCCATATGGAGCAGGTGGAGTATTTGTTCCAATAATACAACCTGAAGGTTCTGAAATCTCTAAAGTATATGTCGCTCCACCCTCCAAATTACTGGCACCAGGAATATTGTATCCACCCATTGTACCTCCGGCACCATGCCAGGTATTAAATGTTACGGTATATACAACACTACCACTAGAATCTTTCTGGGTTACAGTAAGAGGGTAATTACATCCACTCGATAAATTGATTTGGTATTCAATTTCTCCATCAAAAGCACCTAAAGCTGAAGCCCAGTGATTGGGGTAGTGACCACAAGGGTAAGTACCAATCATAGCGGTACAAGAACAAGGAGTGTTTTGTTCGTTTAATAAGTCTACACCCATTATTTCACGGACTCTATCAATTTCAGATATTACTTTTTTATTTTTCATATTTAACTTTCGTATTTTGGTTTATTACCACCCATACTAAACATCTTACCTATTGGGGTGTCCATCTTTCCCGTACCTACCAAATCTTTTATTGGTGATTTATAAAAACTTCTTCTTATTATCTCTGCTAATTCCTTCTCAATCATCTCTCTTACTTCACTTTCTGGTTTACCAGTTTTCTTTGCCACCTTCTTTGCAGACTCTCTCATAATTTCTTTTTCCCATATTTCTAATGCACTTATATCGCCTTGATTACAGTATGGGAATTTTTTACACTTGTCTTTTACTTTCACATATTTTGCATCTGGCATCCATCTTTTGGTTGCAAATCTTTGATTCTTTTTATCTTTTGCCCAGAATCTTGGTGTTTCATATGCTCCTGATGAAGCTGTAGTTGTAGCCTCATCCATTTCTTGTTCAACATCCTTACTGACAGAGTCACCATCAGGGTTTTTCTTACATTTTCCATTTATGCAAATTTTACCACCCTTACATTCAAAAGAATAAGTACATTCTGCAGCTTCGTTTAAGTTTCTTATAACTTGTTTAAGGTCACCTACATTATATTCAACTATAGTTTCGTTTTCTAACATATCTTCTACTTCATCTATATTTTTTACAAGTTGGTGTAGGATAAACTTGGAGTCCGTTGGTAGTTTGGCGGTTTGAGTTTTTACTGCCTTTTTTAAATTTTTATCAAAATTTTGTCCTATGTCCATTACCTAATTCTTTTTATTTCTTGTTGCCACATACTTCGTCTAAACCAAAACGTTTTATAAAGTTCTAGGGTAACTTTACTTACTATATCGACAACTTCAGCTCTTGTTTTTTTCCCACTTTTCATCTGTTTATCTATAAGATTTTCTATCTCATTTTTAAATTGTGGTTTGCTTAGAAAATCTTTAATTTCTTTTCTAACAATTATTCCAATCTGATTCTTATCTGTACTAGTTAATGCCATACCTATAAATATTAATTAACATTAGATACAACCCAAGAAGCTGTAACAATAGTTGCTGCTCCTAAAAAGAAGTGTATAACTGGCTTATTATACCATTTTGGTCTTAGTTCTTTTGTTAAATCTTTATATAAAACTATTCTTTGATTCAACAAATCTGTCTTTTCATTCATAAAAGCTATATGTAAACTATCTTGTACGTGAAGTGTCTTATAATTTCCAAGTTGTGTGTTAAGAAGACCAATCTCCATCTTCTGTAAACTATCAGTTTGTTCGTATACTTGAAATAAGGAATCCATCTCTATCACTTCTTTTTCAGTAAACGTATGTGTTTGAGAGAACACTATTCCTGGTAAACACAATAATAATATTAATATTAACTTTTTCATCTTATTGTTGATAGTTCATTACCTGGTGTTATTTTATTACCTCTTTTAATCCCCACCTGGTTTATAGATACTTTATTCATTTTTGCACATTTTCTTCTGCATCTACTTGCACTTGAATACCCGTCACAATTACCTGAAGAATCTCGTTGTTGTTTTTCACAATAAAAGCGGTCTGTTCCAGTTTCGTTTCTCCAATTTGAACATATCCAACACTCTGCTTTTCCTTTATCTAATCCTAGTTCACCACTATCTTCTTTTTTCTTCTCAGAAATAACACGTTTAACCAATCTTCTTAAATCTGATTCTCCGATTTGTCTATTTAGATTATTAAATTTTGTTAATCTATCTGAACCACCTTGTGGATTCACAAAACCAGAACCGCCACCTATTTGTAAATCTCTGCCCCTAACTGCCTCAGCCCCCTTTAAATTTTTAGGGTCAAGGGGATTATCACCTTCTGGATATAGAGGGCCCATAGTAGAATCACCACTACACTCTGGGTTACACCCATGTTGGTCACACCAATGTGTATGTCTACAAAAACATCCTGATATGGTACCTGAACCAGGGCCGGCCTCTACTTCACACCAAATTTTACCATCTCCACAAGAAGTTCCAGCGGTATTTGGATTACAGTGTACCTCTTCTGTTAATAATTGTGATTCACTAATAACTCTTCTAACTAATCTATGTAAATTTCTTTCTGTTAATCTATTTTTTTTCATATTTAATTATTTTTTTTGAGCCTATTCCTTAATGCCTGCGTTGACTGTTTTCCATTTCTTTTTTTAACTTTAGGTTTTTTCTTTTTAACTTTTTTTAGTTTTTGGTTGGTTACGGCTATTTTTTTCTTTGTTACTTTTTTTTCTTTCTTAATATTTTCTACTTTCTTGTCAACTTCTTTAGTCTTTTTTTCGTTTGACTTAATATTCTTCTTAATTTTTTTAACCTTTCTACTAGTGTTACTATTCATGAACCATACTAGTCCAATGAAGAAACCTATTACCCCTAGTACCCATTTCCATGATTTTTTTAAAAATTCCATTTTATATATTAATTTCTGAATCTAATGTTTCAGCGTCTTGCGTTATGTCTGTAACTTTTCTATTCGCTAAAACTTTTGCCCATTTTGCAGAAAACATATCATAAAATGTTCTAAGATTTTCTAAAGTCTCCACAAAATCATTATTTAATTTAACCATATTACCACCTATAAAAACACCATTACTCTCACCTAGAGTGAAATAGAAGTCCAAATCTTCTTTAATCAATCTGCCACCCCACTCTACATTGCTTGGGTATAGGTTAAGTGGCCTGTAGTCTACCAAATCCGATACTTGGTCTAAGAAATCGTCCATGGTTTCTTGGTATGTTGTTTTTTCATCTTCAGTTAGGTCTAGTTGTGATTCTTTTTCACCATGAATAATTAATTTACCAGATGAAATAGTGTAGACCTTTGTTTTCTCTTTTTCTCTTTTATTTTCAATATCAATGTCCGCGTCTACGTTGAGGTCTAACTCTGCTTCTGATATCAGATTTCTTGATATTTTTAACATCTTTTTCATATCATCATATGAGCTCTCACCATATGATGTATAATCTTTTATTTGTAATTTTGTTTTTCTCATATTATTTCTTTTATTTTATCAAAATTAAAAGCGGGACTTAGGTCAGTAAAAAATTCACTATAATTACTTCTACTAACAATACCTTTAAAATTTTCCACCCCTTTTATTCTTACATTATGCCCTACCATTTCTTTTTTAATGTCAAAATTATCACATAAATTTTCTAAAAGTGAGTTTAAACTACTTAATTGTTCTTCACTATATGTAGACCAAAAAAACTTATTTCTCCATTTTTTTTCAAAAACTTCTCCTTTATAAATATTGCCTAACCAGTCACATAACCGATTAGTTTGTTTTTTATATGTTAACCAGCCATCATTTTCTAATAAAACGGATATTATTTTAGTATCTACCTCTTTATCACCAAAAAAATTACTTATGTGGTTGGGGTTAATCAGCTCTTTTATTTTACCTTCTTTAGTTATTATGTAGTGGGGGATTCTCCTGTATTTACCATTACTTCGTATCTCTATAGAGATAAGATAATCCTTTAGATTTCTAGAAGTATGGCCAAGCATTATTTGTGTTTTTGCCACTTTGGAAACTTCGTATATTTTATTATTGTTTTCTTTTTCTATATCTAAGAGTCCTTTTTTCATCTTTTTTAGTCTCGTGGGTTGGTTTATCAACAACCAAAGTTTGTGTTGTATCGGTTAATCTATCTAAATCTCCAAAATAATCCTCTTCATAATATAACTCATCACTATAATATTTTAAACGATTTAAATGGTTTTGTAATTTATCCAACTCTTTCTCACTTGGTTCTACTGGCTTGTTTTCTTCATCTTCATAGTGTAACCCATCATTCCCATTCTGACCTATAATATTCATTCGCTTTTCAGATTCTTCTAGGTCTTCAAGTTGTTCTTCTGTTGGTTCAACTGTAACTTCTATTTCTCCACCATCGACAGTAATTTCTTTTGGTTCGTAATGTTCTTTAACAAACTCAGGATATGTTAAATCTTTTTTTAATTTTTCTTGATTCTCTTTAACACGTTGTTTAAGTGATTCAGGTGGTTGAGTTGTATTATCCTCTTCTATATCTTCTTCTCTTAGTCCTACTGGGGGCTTCATTTCTATTATTTTTTCTAGATGCTCATTTCTAGATATAAAATAATCTTCTTCCTTACGTTTCGGGGTTATCTGAGCAAATGCCATATTAGATGCAACTACTAGTGCTATTGCTAATGGGTCAAATACAAATATAATTAAAAGTAAAAAATAATTAACAACCTTATCCATTGGCCATCCAGTTGTCTTTGCTAAATATTTAAGGGGTCCTAATTCTCTTTGGTCTTCATTTGATATTTCTTTA
>Ga0080013_1001289_pt1 | contig 33749 bp, 32 predicted proteins | sample ETNvirenome_6_85_FD_69236 | JGI IMG/M metagenome (GOLD analysis project Ga0080013, IMG submission 69236) | Marine viral communities from the Pacific Ocean - ETNP_6_85 (SPADES assembly) (version 2) | ecosystem: Environmental > Aquatic > Marine > Oceanic | place: Pacific Ocean | collected 2013-06-19
AATTCATCGCGGTGAAATCATGTGGCGGGACTCTGCGAAAGAGTACCCGCAGTATTGCCGAATGGGCCGTGCGCGACCCGATTTGGGTGGAAACCTGCACGAACCCCGGCATGAACCAGATGGTCTTTTATAAGGGCACGGGCCGAGTCTCACGGGGGAAGACCCCGTCCGAGTTTGCAGGGCCAGTTTAAGATAGACTACTAATATGGAACCTACGGGCTTATTCAGTTTAGACACTGTTGAAAAATACGGTCTTCCTCTTGTATTGCTGCTGGGCGCGATCTATGCGTTATATCGGTTTATGACCTTTTCGCTAATCGAGGTAAAAACGGAATTTAGTCGCTATCATATCGCCCATGCAGAGGCGATTGACCAATTGCAAGTTGACATTGCGGAGATGAAAACAGAACTGCGTCTGTTAGCGGAATTTATTAAAAAAGAATCCCGCGAGTAAGAAGGTAGCTTTGGACCAAGAGTTCAGGATCGAATTGCCTTTGGCTCCGAGTCAAGATCAATTGCGGGAGATGCACTGGGCAAGACGCGAAAAAGCGGCAAAAGAATTTGCGTGGTTAATTCTCCGGGCGGTGGGCAATCGGCGTTCTGTTTTAAACGGGGTACACATTACGATCACGCTAAAGACGTACGGGGCTGAGTTAGATCCCGACAAGTTAGAGGCTCCTGCTAAATTAATTTTAGAAGCGCTTCAACGGGCAGGAATCATCAAAGACGACGAGCCTAAACGTATATCGGTGACGATATGTTGGGAGCAAGCTAAGAAAAAGAAAGATCAAAGGATTTTCGTTGAAATTAAAAAATGGGATCTGGAGAAGTTATCGAAATGAATACCCCCACTTGGATTAAGCGACTGGAAGACGAGGTATTATTTGCGGACGGTTTTGACGAAGCTATTTTGGGCATTGCGAGAAGGGCGGCTCAACCGGACGTGGTAGCATATAACTATGAAAAATGCGTACAGGTTCTGATAGATCGGGACGACATGACCGAAGAAGATGCCCGCGAGTTCATGGAATTCAATGTCGTAGGTGCTTTTGTTGGGGAAGGGACTCCTGTATTCATTGAGCCTCATGTCCCAAATGCTATGAAGTCCACTTGTCTCGTTTATCAGCACCCATTAAAAACTTGGAGTTGAGATGAAAACTATTCTAAGCCTCGGCGCAGGCGTTCAATCCTCGGTTGTTGCGCTGCTCAGCAAGCACGGCGAGCTTCCCCGTATTGACCACGCCATCTTCTCTGACACGGGCTGGGAGCCCGCGAGTGTATATAAGTGGCTCGACTATCTCGAGGGTGAGCTGCCGTTCCCGGTTCACCGGGTAAGTGCCGGCAATCTCAGGCATGACGAGCTGACAAAGAATCAGGGGTTTTTACCGTACTTTGTAAAGCGCGAGACAGGCGAGCGTGGCATAACGCAGAGGGCCTGCACTCACCGTTACAAGATCATGCCAATAGAAAAGGAAGTGTCCAGACTTATTGGCCGGGCCAAAGGCAGGCGCTGGCCTAAAACACCGCTCATAGACCAGTGGTTTGGTATCTCGCTCGACGAGATACAGCGCATGAAAATATCCCGGCGTCCTGCGATTGTCTTCAAATACCCGCTAATCGACACTCTGCGTATGACGCGCGGAGATTGCCTGGCGTGGATGGAAGCGAAGGGCTACCCGTTACCGCCACGCTCTGCGTGTATCGGGTGTCCGTTCCATTCGGATGATGAATGGCGCAGGCTACGTGATGACACGCCGGACGAGTGGGTGGATGCGATAGCGTTCGACGCAGCTTTTCGAGCACGAGAGATGACAAAATACCCAGCGTATCTACATGCCTCGCTGGTCCCGCTCGACGAGGTTGACCTACGTACAGCAGAAGACCACGGGCAGCTCTCGTTCTTAGACGAGTGCGAGGGTATGTGTGGTGTTTAGAAAGGAGATAGTTTGAATCCATGTAAATGTTCCACGTGGAACAATGAATATATTACCCGTCGAATCTGTTGAAATTTCGGAAAAACGCCTGAAGCTAGAGCTTAGGCTTGAGAAGTTGAGGCAGCATGAAATCTGCCAACAGGATTTTTTAACCTTCGTACGGGCCATGTGGCCGCAGTTTATTGTCGGAGAGCATCACCGCACGGTCGCAGATAAGTTGGAGCGCATTGCCAAGGGAGAATTAAAGCGGCTTATTATCAATATGCCGCCCCGGCACACCAAGTCTGAATTTGCCAGTTTCCTGTTTCCCGCGTGGATGATCGGTCGCGATCCCACCATGAAAATTATTCAGGCCACGCATACCACGGAACTGGCTATCGGTTTTGGCCGCAAGGTCAAGAATCTGTTGGAGCGTGAGGAATACACGGATGTCTTTCCTGACACAAAGCTATCTTCTGATTCGAAGGCTTCGGGCCGTTGGGACACCAATCAGGGCGGTATGTACTATGCCGTGGGCGTCGGGTCGAACCTCGCGGGCCGTGGCGGAGATTTAATCATTATCGACGACCCGCATTCTGAGCAGACGGCCATGTCCAACACCGGGTTTGAAGATGCGTGGGATTGGTATACCGGTGGGCCGCGCCAGCGCTTGCAGCCCGGTGGATCCATTGTTCTGGTACAGACGCGCTGGTCAGAAAAGGACATGACAGCACAGCTTCTCCGCGCACAGGCCCGGGACCACGGTGCAGATCAGTGGGAAATTGTAGAGCTTCCGGCCATTTTGCCTTCGGGTAACGCTTGTTGGCCGGAATACTGGCCGTTGCAGGATCTAGAGCGGGTTCGCGCGTCGATCCCGGTATACAAGTGGAACGCACAGTATCAACAGCAACCCACCAGCGACGAGACTTCCATTTTGAAGAGAGAGTGGTGGAAAATATGGACCAAGGACCATGTGCCGCAATTGCAGTATGTCATACAGAGTTACGACACGGCATTCAGCAAGCGTGAGACTGCGGACTTTTCCGCCATTACCACATGGGGAGTATTTTTTCCTGAAGAGGGGGGTCCGCCCAATTTAATTTTGCTGGACAGCAAAAAAGGCCGTTGGGATTTCCCAGATCTAAAAGAAGTTGCCTTGGAGCAATATACTTTTTGGGAACCGGAGACGGTTATTATTGAAGCGAAGGCGAGTGGCCTTCCCTTGACGCAGGAGTTAAGAAACATAGGCATTCCCGTGGTCAACTTCACACCCAGTAAAGGTAATGATAAGCTGGCTCGGGTTCATGCTATCTCGCCGTTATTTGAAAGCGGCATGGTATGGGCACCCGAAGAAAGCTGGGCGGAAGAACTCATGGAGGAGTGTGCCGCTTTTCCTAATGGGGAATACGATGACTTGGTGGACAGTATGACGCAAGCGCTGATGCGGTATCGTCAGGGCAATTTTATTCAGCTACCCACGGACGACTGGGAAGATGATCCGAGTACGGTAAGACCTATGGTCTATTACGGCTAAAATGTTCAGCAATATACCAGACAGGGCGCAAATAGCGCAGGGAACGACTGCTGCTCCCGTAGAGACAGCAGCAGAAAGGGTAGTACGCCTGCGCGATGAGGGCATGGCGCAACAGGCAGCAGAGAGGGAAGAGTACCGGAACGATCACCCGTTAGCTGCGTTTACTCCTCGCGTGTATTCCGACGCAACGATAAACTTTGTCAATCCGTATTTCACCAACTCTGGCCCGCGTGAAGACCGGTTTGATTACACGCAGACCGGTTCCGGCGTAACGGGCACAGAGAACCCTGCCTTGTGGTTTGACCAGTTATTTGGGTCGCCGTACGCCTCGATAGCAGACACGCCGACAGGAGCAAACCTTACAGACAAGGTAAGGCTAGGCCCAAACCTCGGCGGGTACAGCGGTGGTATGCACTTTATTGAGTCGGCGTGGGGCGAACAAGCAGCAGCGAACGCCGCGCACAACGCGGCTGTGATGGCGCAGCGCTGGGCACTCAATAACCGCATGACGCAGAGCAGGTTCACTGACGCGCTTGCGGCGGCCGGTATCAGTCCGTCCGACTATGCGTCGATGGACGCTATTAACGCACTCGACCCGCGAAAAAAACTCCAGTTCCTCGACATGTTCACCCGGATGCAGGAGGAGAAGAACCAACGCCCTAATTTCGGCTTTAGTGATGCCCTTGGAATAGGGCTTTCCGTTGCAGCAGCCTTTGCGCCCGGTCCGTGGTCCGCTGCTGCTTTAGGGGCCTCCGGTGCTGCCGCTAGTGGGGGCGACCTCGGAGATATTGCCTTAGCCGGGGGTATTGCTGGATTAGGTAATTGGGCGGGCGGCAAACTTGGCGACTATTGGGATAACTGGCGAGCAGGTCAAGCATCAACGAATGCAGCAGCCCTTGGGGGAACCGCAGCCGATTTATACCCCATGGCGGCACTTGGCGAGACAGCGGGGAATGTGGCTACAACGGGAACGGGTTTAGGGATCAACGCAGCCAATGTATTTGGCACGGGGGCGGTTACAACGGGAACGGGCTTAGGGATCAACGCAGCCAACGTATTTGGCGCTCTTCCCGCTACCGGGATTAGTGCGCTGCGCGCCCTCTCTCCGGGGCTTATGCCCGGCGTAACGCCGGGGGGCCGCATTGCGTCTTTTTATAATCCTAGCGCAAGCGCTATTAGAGGGATAAATCACTTTACCGCACTCTCTTCAGGGCGCGGAGGGCTAAGTGCTTTATCTTCACAAGGACTCGGTCGCAACATAGTACATGCTGGGCTTTCGTCGATAGCAGACTCGATACGAGCGCCATCTGAAGGTGGCGGCAGTATGCTTGGTAAAGTTGCGGATCAGTTACCTCGCGTTCCCACCATAACTTACCCGGACTATGCCCCGGTAAGATCAGGGGTTCCGGCACAGGCTGGTTTTGAACGGACTTCAAATATTGGTGTGCCGTCGGAATACGGCTATGTACCGACCGGACTAACCCCAGAGACTGCGCTTCCTTATGGTTCTGGACTTGATCCGTATGCCCCGACAGAGGGGCCGAATTTTGATGTATCGCCGTATTTTCAGAGTCCAAAGTTATTTCATAGGGGCGGTGGTGTAGTGAACGTGGACTCTGGTGCACGGCCCACGGATCAGGAAAGTTTTTACCAAACATACGAATCGGGATCGCAGCAGTATTCAGACAATCTTGGCGAAGGAATGGGAATTACTTATGATCGTGTAGAAGGCACCGATATTCCGCCACAAAGTCGTCTTCAGGTTTTTGAAACACCGCCTATGGGCGTTGGGTCGTTAAACGGCACGGCGCGGGACATGTTTGCCGCAGGTGGTCCTGTACAACATTTTATGGCGGGGGGTGTTGCGAAAGGGCTATCTCAAATGCCTTTATTCGCCGATGACGTATTAAAAGCACTGCCTTCGACACCAAAGGTTAACCCAGTTATTCCTGTTTCCACGTCCTCTTTATACACGCCATTGCCGCCCTATCAACCGGAATTGCCAATGGGTCAAGAGTCCATAGAAGATCCCGAAGCGGAATGGTTAGATGTTTATCACGGAACAATATCGGACACCCCGATTGAAGAGTTTGATCCCGGCAAAGAACGTCGTGGAGAGGGTATTTCTGTTGCATTAAACCCCGAAGAATCACAGGTATTTACTCCCGGTGGTCAGTGGTCACGTGCCGCTGGCGATTTGCACGGCGATCCGCAGAAAATCATGCCTTTAAAATTACGAACAAAAAATATTTTTGATTCTCGTAACCCAAGGCATATAGATAGACTAATACAGAGCCTTGAAGTAGCGGGGGAAGAAAACCCGTTTTTTTTGGAGGAGCCGTTCCAACACCAAGAGCCGGTAGCTGTTATGTTGGAAGGATTGAAACTCTATAGCGAGGAACTAAAAGCAGACTATGGAAAAGCTGTATCGAAGCACCGAGTTTCAGGGCCTTTCACTGAGCTTCCCAACACACCCCTTTGGATTATGCTTGAACACGAGCTTATTGCTCGTCACATTAAAAAGCTGGGGTTTGAAGGGACGATAACGGTTAATCATTGGCAGAGCGCTATAGACGAGATTAAGAGTACCCCTATCCTGAAAGTATTTCCTCCTGATCCAAGGCGTACTGAAAAAGAAAAGGAGCAAACAGAAATACTTTATGGTTTACCGGAGGATTATGCCGAAGCTGCTAAATATTCTTCCGAGGATGCTTTGTACCTTAAACAACTTGAGGCGGAACAAGTACCGCTTTCAGAAGCACTTTATGCGCGTGATCCACAATGGCGTTATCCGTTGCGATCTGCCGACGCCGCTTTTGAATATGAGAGACGACAGGAACCCGGTCTTAAATTAGCGTATGGCGGGGGCGTTGGGTCGTTAAACGGCACGGCGCGGGACATGACCCGTTATGCGTATGGCGGGGGTGTGGGTTCGTTGAACGACACGGCACGGGCCATGACTTATGCGGGGGGCGGTATGGTAGGGCAGCCGTTTAAGGTAAAGATAAAAAACCAAGCCATTTTCGGGGAGTTCATGGGTTATACCAAGACGGGCAAAGTAAGGGTTTTGGACGAGGACGGCGTGGAAAGGCTTTACCCGAAAAGCCAAGTTAAAAGGGAGTATAGTGACGAACCGTTACCTGTAGAAGGGGATTTTAGGGCAAACCTAGAGGGGATCCCAGAAACCGTGGACCGTTATTCAAGACCGGATGCTAGAGAAGAGAGGCAATTTGACGACTGGCAGGATAATAGAGGAAATGATCGCGTTGGTGGGAGCGGCCTATACCCAACAGCCAATCTAACGGATCTGCGTATTAACGATGGCTGGGGGGCGAGCGGTAGGGTTGGGGTTGGTTTTGGTAGACGTGGTGCTAATACAATTGACGTTGGGGCAAATATAGATCGCACCGGAGTTACTTTTAGTGATTTGAAGGCGAGGCTTGGATTGGGGGACGTGTCGTCCGACCTGAGTCTTTTAGGACCTTTATTAGACCCCTACCGTTTCGAGGGGGCGTTAAACGTTCCAGTGGGTCAGGGTAGGGCGGCGCTAACGGGGGGCTTACCTTTGAAAGATTTCGGTGAGCCTAACGTAGGTTTGACGTATGGGCAGAAGTTTGCTGTAGGCGGTCCCATTATAAAAGCTGCTGCTACGGTAGGGCAGCCCTTTAAGGTAAAAATAAAAAACCAATCCATTTTCGGGGACTTCATGGGTTATACCAAGAACGGCAAGGTAAGGGTTTTGGAGAAGGAAGGGACATATCAGAAAATAAGGATTTACCCGAAGAGTCGGGTAAGAAGGGCCTATAGCGACGAACCCTTACCGGACGAGCCTGTAAAAAAGGCCGTTGGCGGTCCGATCATAAAAACCGCTGCTGAGTTGTTAAAAAGAGATCCCGCAGGATTCTTTAACAAGTCACAGCGTGTCATACAGGAGGCGAAGTTGCCTCAAGCAACGGGACAGCGGTGGCAACAGTTATTCCAAGATAAGGGGATCAACAAAGCCGAACTGGGCGGCCTTGGTCTTTTGGCCTTTTTGGGTTTGTCACGGGACGAGCCAATTACCAAGGAAGCGGTCGCGGAGTTTATCGATGAGAACCGTCTTGAGGTAGGGGAAGACTATAGATCAACAAAGGGATCGGAGACAGGGGAAGTCGTCTTGTTCGAGCCACCGTTGCCTATGCCCGTACCGGGGCCGGATGGGGGGCCATTCAGCGGGTTTCACGTAAAGATTGGGGCACCCGACTTGGAAGAGTCTACACGACGGCCTACAAACTTTAGCGTTGTCGATATAGGTGAATACGGTGATAACCGGCACTCTGAGTGGAGAATTATAGAGAATCGTACTCCCGGTGGTCCTAAGGAGGTAACCGATGTGTCGGGCAGCTTGGACGAAGTTAAAGTTAAGCTTACCGAGTTATTAAGGGAAAGGGGCGATCTCGCGGATACGGGGGAAGCGCCGAGGTGGGGCGATTGGATTCTTGATCCTATGGGACAAGGGCCTAGTAACTTAAATTACAGGGAGATTGCCCTTACGGATCAACAAACGGGCGGACTCCACAAAAATACGCGGGAGCTTGTTAATAAGCTCGCTGAACAACCAATGCCTATGGCCGGTTTTAAACCATTTTTTGATTCGCAAACACAACCCCGCCGACACAACTTCCCCGAAAATACACTGGTGCATACTCGGGTAACAGATCGGCCCGTCGAGATTAATGGCGTAGACCACGAGAATGTCCTTTATGTCGAGGAATTTCAGTCTGACTGGGCACAAGGAGCCATAGATAGGGGAATACTTCGACCGGAAGATATTTCTCGAAAGGCAGAATTATTAGACAAATTAAAAGAGATCAAAATTGAAAGCGCGGCTGATCCTGTACAGCATTTTAGAGAGCGAAAGTTAGCAATAGAGGAAAGGACATTGCAACTTTGGAATGAGCTAGAGGAGTTAGACCGAAAACAGGCTTATACCCCCTTTCTGGAAAGTGGTGATAAAAAAGGAAGTGTTGACCAGTCTCCGGTAATTAGTTTAGCTATTAGACGGATATTGAAGGAAGCCGTAGACAATGGGCAGGACTACGTGGTCTTTGCTAATTATAACGATCAGGTAACAAGATGGGGTCCAGACGAAGAGCGACCGGGTAAACTTAGGCCAATTTATCAAGAAACCACTCCAAATCTGATAAAGAAAATAGTTAAGAATCTGGGGGGTTATGTAAAGCCCACCTACAAGACTAAAGTAGATGCGCTAATAATAGAAAAAACAAGAGAGCTTAATGCGGCTAGGGCGGAGGAAGCGACGGCAAAGACGCACCGTTTTAATGTTCCCCGAGAGAGGTATATAGAGGTATATAGGAGGGGGGAGAAGGATGAAGGATATTGGGGGAAGGAGGATATTGCAACTTTGGAAAGGGAACTCTCCTCGTTAAAGGCGGAACAAACACGTTTAAGAGTTCCTCTTAAAGAAAAAGAAAGCAGGTATTACAAACAGCATCCTGACGAAGTTGGTAAAGAAGAAGATGCTTTTTTTGCGGACACATACCTCCACCCTGAAGCTAAACGCGGCCGCCAAACTAAACGCGGCCGCGCGGTCGCGGATTTTGTCATGGATATGCAACGTTGGGAAAACTTCAAAAACAACATGGGAGGAGATCTTAGCGACGCGGACATTGCTAGAGAGATCAAGAGTTGGTATAGCGGGGCCGGAAACACCGTAAACGCGCTACTATCTGATACTCCCATTTTAGAACCCAGCTCGAACAATGTCTGGGCAACAATAAAGGATAGAGACTCACCGAAACGCTTCGTGGTGCATATCACGGAAGGGATGGCAAAGAAAATACGGGAAGAGGGCCAGCCGGTATTGAGCAGGGCCGCAGGCGGTCCAATTATCAAAGGAGCCGCTAAGGTTTTAACCAAACCCAAAAAGGCCCCTTCGCTCCCGTCCGAAACCCTGTTGGCTACACGGCCCGTAGAGCCGTTGGTTCCGCGCGCCGAAGCAAGCCCCACGGCGGCAGTTGATGTGCAGCCAGTCCATGGCTTAGATGAGCGCTTATATCTTCCACCAAAGCCTAGTGCAAGAACACTGCGCGAGGGGCCGGTAAAGGATAACGGTTATCAAGTCTGGCCCGTGACTGAGGGAGGAGAGAGGCCAGAAAAACTATACCGCGTAATGTCCGAAGAAGAATACTCAGCAGGCATGAAAGCAAATTCATTTAATACATCCTCCCGCCACTCACGGTGGCATGCCTCTGCGGAACCGTCGGGGCAGTATCGTGCGAGTGACCAAGGGGTATTGGTAGAGATAGATTATTCTGACGCGCAAGACTGGAACGCAAAAATGGCCCTTTCGGGCGAGGTTGAAGCCGTAACTCGGGAGCCAGTCCCTGCGTCGAAGGTTAAGCGTATCGAGTGGCCAAACCGGGATAGAACCGGCGCGTCAGCGGTCCCGGCTAGAACCGCTCGTGCCACTCCAGCACCAAGGGAAGAACTCGATGATTTGATTGAGTTAGGAATCAACGAAGAGTTTCCGTTCATAGGAGAGAACTTAGAAAAGTGGGGTTATTTCGGGGATAGAGCAGCCTTGAACAAAGCTCTTGCTGATCCACAGTACGAAGAGTATAGGGATGCCGCGCAGTTACTTGCCAGAAGTTATTTAGGTGATGAGTTTAAGGTGTACCGTATCGAGGGTCTTTATGGTACGGGGGAAGTTGAAGATATTGTTTCGTCTACATTTAATAAAAGAGCAAAAGAAACCGGGGAGCGTTTAGGTCGTGAGGTTCTTGAAGCCACTATTACTCCTTCAGACGTTATTGCCTTTGGTCAGACGGGAGAGGCAGAAATCCTTGTCAGGGGAGGTGTTTTTTCATTGACACCGAAAGTGCAAAAAAGAGGTGGAGGACCCATATATGTTCCACGTGGAACATTACCCATGCAGGCTGGCGGTGGCGTCAGTTCCCTTAATGGGATAGCGCGAAACATGACTCGTTACGCTTATGGCGGTGGGGTGGGGTCTATGAATGAAACCGCACGGTCAATGTAGGTATAATGCTCAAAAATCAGGACATAAAACATGGCTACTGATCCTCTTGTATCGCTGATGGAGCGACGGAACAACAACCCGGACATAGAAGATATGGCTCTCGATATTGAAATCGAGCAGCCCGGAACCTTATTTTCTTCTGCGAACGCAATCCCGGAGGGAATTGAGATAGAGGAAGAGGAAGACGGTGGTGTTGTCATTGATCTGGATCCAAATGCTTCCAGAGAAAGAGGTTCTGAAAACTTTTTTGATAATATTGCAGAAGAACTGGATGACCGTGAACTGGGGGTTATTGCTAACGAATTAACTGCTGAGTTTGAAGCCAACAAAACGTCGCGTGGGGATTGGGAAGATGCCTATGCCAACGGATTAGAACTGTTGGGCTTTCATTACGAGGAGCGGACCCAGCCGTTCCGTGGTGCAACCGGCGTTACCCATCCGTTATTGGCAGAAGCGGCCACGCAATTTCAGGCACAGGCGTTTAATGAAATGCTGCCCCCCGGCGGACCCGTAAGAACGGTCATTTTGGGCGATTTAACCACAGAGAAGGAACAGCAGTCTCGGCGTGTGCAGGAGTTTATGAATTACTACATCACTAGTGTGATGGAGGAGTACACGCCAGAATTTGATCAAATGCTTTTTTATCTGCCTTTGGCGGGTTCCACTTTTAAAAAGGTGTATTACGATGAGTCAATGGAACGCGCGGTCAGCAGTTTCGTCCCTGCTGAACACCTTATCGTTCCTTTTGAAGCGAGTGATCTCGAAACTTGCTCAAATATCACGCAGGTTGTTAGAACACCTCTTAACGATTTGCGTAAAAAACAAATTTCGGGTTTTTATCGAGACATTCCGGTCCATCCTACGCAATCCGAAAGCTCTGGTATATCCAAGGAGTTGGAATATCTTGAAGGCGTTCACCCCTCGACTATCGACTATGATTGTACGTTGCTGGAATGCCATGTGGACTTGGATCTGCCGGGGTATGAAGAAACCGGAGAGGATGGAGAACCCACCGGAATAAAGATCCCCTATATAGTTACCATTAGTGAAGATAATGGACAGGTATTAGCCATTCGTCGGAATTATCAGGAAGACGATCCACAGAAACGAAAGATTCAATATTTTGTACATTACAAATTTCTGCCGGGTTTTGGTTTCTATGGACTGGGCCTGATCCACACGATTGGTGGTCTGTCCCGCACAGCTACGGCTGCACTGCGTCAGCTTATTGACGCAGGTACGCTATCGAACCTTCCCGCAGGATTCAAGGCCCGTGGTTTACGGATCCGAGACGATGAAGATCCGTTACAGCCCGGAGAGTTTCGAGACGTGGATGCGCCGGGGGGAGCCATTCGGGACAGTTTGATGCCGTTGCCTTTTAAAGGGCCGGATTCCACGCTGTTTCAGCTTTTAGGTTTTGTAGTTGAAGCCGGTCAGCGATTTGCCACGATTACGGATTTGAAGGTTGGGGACGGCAACCAAGGTGCGGCAGTTGGTACGACGATTGCCATGTTGGAGCAGGGTACTCGTGTGATGAGTGCTGTGCATAAACGAATGCACTATGCCATGCGGCAGGAATTTAAACTTCTGGCGCGGGTCATGGCGGATTATTTACCACCGGAATACCCTTATGCGGTTGTAAATGCTAATCGAGACATTAAGGCGAAGGATTTTGATGATCGGGTGGATATTTTACCGGTATCCAACCCCAATGTTTTTTCTCAGGCACAACGGATCACGCTGGCGCAAACACAGATGCAGCTTGCTACGCAGGCTCCAGAAATGCACAACCTGCATGAGGCGTTTCGGCGCATGTATGAGGCGTTGGGAGTACGGGACATTGAAAAGTTATTAAACACTCCTTCCACCGATGAACCAGAGCCTAAAGATCCCGCACAAGAGAATATTGATTCCTTGGAAAATACGGATTTAAAGGCCTTTGGGGGACAGGATCACGATGCCCATATTATGGCGCATTTAGTTTTTGGTAATTCTGGGACTGTGCAGGGAATGCCTGCGATAGCCATTTCTTTACAGAAGCACATTATGGAACATGCCAAGCTCAAGGCGCAGGAACAGGCGCAAATTATGTTCACGCAACAGCGGGAAGCTGCGGGTCAGCAGGGACAAGTTGATGAGGGACAAGCACAATATGAAAGGGAAGCATTAACCGCGCAACTAATTGCACAGGAAATGCAGAAGCTGAAAGTTATGAGTGATCAAATTGCGAACATGGGACAACCGGAAGGCCCTGATCCGTTGGTCGCGTTGAAAGAGCAGGAACTGGCGATCAAGGGTCAGAAGAGTCAGGCGGACATTGCACAGGATCAAGCCGAATTGCAGCTTGATCAGGAGAAAGAAGTTCGCAAGGGTCAGGAATTTCAACAACGTCTTGCGAGTCAGGAGGGCCAAACGGAAGCCCGTATTGATGCTGCTCGTGAGCGTGAGATAATGCGTTTACAGCAGCAAGCCAATAGAGGGCAATAACATGGGTGCAGTAAAAATTATTAGTGGTCCGGTAGAAGCGCCAAAACCGCAAAACAAGGCGGTTATTCAAGGTCAGGGCAGTATTCCTTATGGCAAGGCCACCAAAGAAAAAACGCCGAATATAGGGAAAGCTAAAATCACGGTAGGTCGAAAACGTGGTATGGGTGCCGCACAACGGGGTGGCCGCTTCACGATTGCCTAGACATGCCACTTAAACGGGGTTCCAGTGATCAGACCATCAGTAAGAATATTCGGCAACTGATGGATGAGGGCTATCCACAGAAACAGGCTATAGCCATTGCGATGCGTAACGCCGGTAAACGTCGTGGGAAAAAAGATAAGCCAAGAAAAAGGAAGCGCACATGATTCCGTTAATCGAAGCTGGTTTGAGGATCATCGATAAGATAATTCCAGACCCGGAAGCAAAGGCAGAAGCCACCCGAAAATTGCTAGAGATTCAACAAGCGGGAGAACTCGCAGAAGTTGAAGCCGCAATGAATGTCGTCGTCGCGGAAGCCAAAAGCGAGTATGCTCTAACGAGCCAATGGCGTCCTATCACGATGCTAGTTTTCACTGCTATCGTCGCGAACAATTACATTATTGCCCCCTATTTAGCAGCCATATTTGGTTGGAGCGTCACGTTAGAGATGCCAGACCAACTATGGAATTTACTCAGCATCGGTATCGGTGGCTATGTCGTCGGCAGAAGTTCTGAAAAAGCCATTAAGAACTGGAAAGGCACATAAAATTGAAGGGCAATTTTGATCAATGCTTGGAACAGGTTTTAGAGCATGAGGGGGGATATGTAAATCATCCCGAAGATCCCGGTGGTCGTACCAACATGGGCATTACACAAGCGGTTTATGAAAAACACTTGGGGCGTCCTGTAACAGAAAAAGACATGAGAGAAATCCCGTTTGAACACGTCAAAGAGATTTACAAGGAAAAATATTGGGACAAGGTGTGCGCAGAAGAGTTGCCCGAAGGCTTAGATTTTAGTGTTTTTGACTGGGCCGTGAACTCTGGGCCGTCAAGGGCGGTTAAAACTTTACAAAGGATAATAGCTGTTACACAGGACGGCGCTATTGGCCCTATTACGTTAAAAGCAATTGGGGCCATCAGTCCCGGTTATTTGATCCATAAGTACGGATCAGAAAGAGAAATGTTTTACCGGCGGTTATCTACGTTTACAACCTTTGGTGAAGGTTGGTTAAATCGGTTGGATAGGACGCAGAAAAAATCATATGAAATGATGTGTGAAACATAAATGAACGAACAACAAATCGAAGCAAGCGTATTAGCCCCGTTTGGTCCTCGTCTTTTAAGAGAAAGTGGAAAATAAATGAACTCCTTTGATATTATTCAGTTCATACAACGGGCGATTAAGGAACGAAAGACGATTATTCTGGATATTTTGGAAAATAATGGTATAAAATCCATAGAACAATATCGAGAACTCATGGGTGAGTTAAACGCCCTTAATTATGTTTTACAGGAACTCTCGGGCCTGCTAGAAAAACAGGAGCAATTGGATGACTGAAGCTGCTCAAAATGTAGAAAACCTGTACGTTAAAGAAGATGGACGTGTACTGGATCCAACTCTTCTTGATAATACTCTTTTGGAAAGAATGCCCAACCCTACTGGTTGGAGACTTCTTATTCTCCCTTACCGTGGAAAAGGTACAACCGACGGAGGTATTCACCTATCGGACAAAACCCTTGAAGAAGGGCAAATACAAACGGTTGTTGCCTACGTCATAAAACAAGGCCCTTTAGCTTATAAGGATAAAGAAAAATTTCCTGATGGGGCTTGGTGTAAGGAAAAGGACTGGATCATTCTTGCTAGATACGCGGGGTCCAGACTTCGAATAGAGGGCGGCGAGGTTCGCATCATTAATGATGATGAAGTTTTAGCCACTATTCTTGATCCAGATGACATTATTAATATCTAAAAGAGAGCAGTTATGGCAGAAGCACAACAAACAGTAGCAGAGAAGACGGATAAACAAGTTCCTCTTGACTTTGATGCGGACGCACCGGATGTGGAGGTGTCTCTTGAAAGTCCTGCGTTGGCGGAGGAGGTAAGTGACGCTGAAGTTATTGAAGTTCGTGAAGTTGAAGAAAAAACCGAGCAAGAAGAGTACACCACTACGGTTCAAAAACGCATTGATCGTTTAACAAAGAAAATGCGGGAAGCCGAAAGGCAACGAGAAGAGGCCCTAAAATACGCCCAAAATGTTCAAATCGAATCAAATGATCTTAAAGCGCGTATGCAGCAGTTGGATCAAGGCTATGTGTCGGAATACGGCAGTCGCATCACTGCGGAACAGGAGCAGGCCGAAGGGGAATTAAGAAAAGCGGTAGAGCTAGGGGATGTGGACGCTACCGTAGCGGCTCAAAAAACCATGACACAGTTGGCTGTTGCACAAGATCGTTATGAGCAAGCTAAAGCCCAACAAGAGCAACAGGTCGCACAGGAAGCCGCATATGCTCAACAACTAGCGCAACAAAACCAAGCAAATTATGCTCAACAGCCCGCTGCTGCGCCCCCCACGGATCCGAAAGCGGAAAAATGGGCGGCTCGTAATGAATGGTTTGGGCAGGATGAGGCTATGACCTTTGCGGCCTTTGGAATCCACAAAAAAATGGTGGAAAGCGAAGGATTTGACCCGCAGAGTGATGACTACTATAGTGAACTGGATGAGCGGATACAGACAGAGTTTCCGCAAAAATTTAATGGGACCAGCAAACGTGCCGCCCAGACCGTTGCTGGAGTGTCCCGTTCTTCTTCGTCAGGGCGCGGAAAGACAAAGGTTAGACTCACCCCTAGCCAAGTATCTATTGCTAAAAAATTGGGTGTGCCGCTTGAAGAATACGCGAAATACGTGAAGGAGTAGGAAATGACTAAAGAAGTAGAGACAGACCGCTTCGAAGGCATTGATCGTTCTCCTCGCGCAAAAAAAACAAGGGAAGAAACGGCGCAGCGTAAGCCGTGGGCACCCCCCACCATGTTAGATGCACCACCTGCACCAGAAGGATATAAACATCGTTGGATAAGAGCCGAAGTGCGTGGTTTTGATGATCGTCAAAACATTTCAGCACGTCTTCGTGAAGGCTATGAATTTGTTCGAAAAGATGAATATCCTGATTTTGAAGCTCCGGTTATGGAGTCGGGTCGTTATGAAGGTGTGTTTGGCGTTGGCGGATTAATTCTAGCGCGGATTCCCCTGGAAACAGTGCAGGAACGTACTGATTATTTTGAGGCTAAAAGTCAAGATTTGATGGACGCAGTCGATCACGACATGATGCGCGAGAATGCTCATTCAACAATGACGATTGATAAACCGAATCGTCAAACTCGTGTAACTTTTGGCGGTCCACGGAAATCGTGAACTGCTCCCTTTAGGAGTAAGAACCAATGGCTAATACTTATTCTGCAATGGGGCTACAACCCATTGCTAAATTAGGTCAGGGCACTAACTCCACTGGTGTAACAGGCTACACTCCTTATGAAATAGCAAATGGCAATGCAACCGCCATCTACCACGGCTCTCCAGTTATTCCCCTTTCTACGGGGTATATTTCACTGGTAGGCGCTGCGGCTGGTGGGTCGGTTAGCTTGGTAGGCGCTTTTATGGGGTGTGAATATGTATCTAGCACTACCTCGAAAACTATTTGGTCAAATTATTGGCCCGGTTCCGGGGCGGACAGCAACTTTCCTGTAAAGGCTTTTGTCGCCGATGATCCAAACCAATTATTCATAATTGGAACGGATGCGTCGTGGACAAGTAAAGCCACAGCAAGAGCGGCTGTCTTTGCTAATGCGAATTTTAGTACTGGCACTAGTGGTTCTACTAACACAGGTGTTTCTTCCGCAGCACTTGCAATCGGCACCATCGCAACTACCGCAGCCCTCCATTTGAGGATTATGGGTTGGGTAGAAGATGATTCTGATGCAGATTTTTCTGCGGCAGGCATCAAGGCCATCGTAAGGTTGAACAACAGCTTTAACTCACCGGAAGGTAGTATTGCTGCTGGAACACCTTCGACAACCGGCGTTTAGGAGGGGTTTGATATGGCTATTTCTCGCGCACAACTCGCGAAAGAGCTTGAACCCGGCCTAAATGCCTTGTTCGGACTCGAATACGACCGTTATGACAAAGAACATACAGCAATCTACGAAGAAGAATCTTCAGATCGTGCATTTGAAGAGGAAGTAATGCTTGCCGGTTTCGGAACGGCTCCGGTAAAAGGTGAAGGCAGTGCAATTTCATTCGATGACGCGCAGGAAACATATACTGCTCGTTATACGCATGACACCATTGCGCTTGCGTTCAGCATTACGGAAGAAGCTATCGAAGATAACCTGTATGATCGTTTGGCTTCTCGGTATACACGCGCTTTAGCACGTTCAATGTCACAAACGAAGCAGGTTAAAGCTGCTGCGGTTTTGAACAATGCTTTTAGCTCTTCTTACCCCATCGGGGATGGCGCGGCTCTTTGCTCGTCTTCACATCCGTCGCTTACCGGTAATCAGCGTAATTTGCTGTCTACCGCAGCAGATCTCAACGAAACTTCTCTTGAGCAGATGCTGATTGATATTGCCGGATTGACGGATGAGCGCGGCTTGAAAGTTGCGGTTCGCGGAATGAAATTGCTCATTCCAAAGGAACTGCAATTTATCTCTGAGCGTGTGCTTAACTCAACCCTACGTGCAGGAACGGCGGATAATGATATTAACGCCATGAAAGCAATGGGGATGCTACCCGAAGGGGCCTATGTTAATCATTTCCTGACTGATACGGATGCGTTTTTCATTAAAACGGATGCGCCAAACGGCTTTAAGCTGTTTCAGCGTACGCCGATCCGTACTGCGATGGAGGGTGATTTCGATACTGGAAACATGCGTTTTAAGGCACGGGAGCGTTACAGCTTTGGTGTTTCTGACTGGCGCGGTGTTTTTGGTACGCCCGGAGCGTAATTTTTCGTTCTGAAGGAATAGAGGGGTGGCTTGTGTCGCCCCTCTGCTTTTCTGGGAAAATTAGCCCTAGCGACTGTCCCAGCAGACGCTTACTAAGACTCTAGGGCAAAACCTTTTGTAAGGAGGTGCAAACATGGGCACTACACGCTTTTCTGGTCCGGTTATGTACAGTGGTTCTGGAAATGACTCCAGCGCACTGGGTAATTGGTTTAAAAATCTTCCCCTTCAATGCAACCCTGATTATGTCATCAAAATGGATGATTTCACGGGTGTTGATATAGATGACACCGATGATTGGACCAAACAAGTCCTTAATTCCGGTACGTTGACGCTACTGGCTGATCATGTAGGCGGTTGGGCTAAATCAACAGGCGATGGCTCTACGGACAACTCTGGCGGGTCTATTCAAGGCAATGAGATTTTCATGGCCGAAGCCAGCAAAAAAATCTTCTTTGAGGCCACTTGTGCGGTTGCTGATGCAGATGACATGGACATGTTCGTTGGCTTGGCAGAAAACGGCACGTTTGCTACAGGTGTTCCTTTTACAGCAAATAACCAGATCGGTTTCTTGTTGGTTGAAGGTGCGGCAGATATTTATGCCAACTGTGATTCCGGTGGTACTGAAACCAAGACTGACACAGGGGTTGATTTTTCTGATGGCGCAGAAGGTAGTTCTACTATTTCAAACACGCGCCGACTCGGCTTTGTGGTAACCGGAACCGGACAAGTAGATTTCTACGTGGATCGGGTAAAAGTCACCACGACAACGGATAATATCCCGACTTCGGCTCTTACGCCTTGGTTTTGTGCAATGTCTGGAACGACAACCGCCGATGCGTCTTGGTGCGACTACATTTTGGTAGCTGCCCAACGTGTCACGGATGGTATGACACAATTCAATGAGCAACCGTAAGGTTAGGAAGTGACTTATGGCAGAAAAGAAAAAAACTGCTAAAAAAGATACCCCTAAACCGGGAATTGAAGATCGTTATAAAAAGGAATTGCCCCCTGAGTGGACCGCTAAGTATAAGGCTATGGTTATGGCCGGTCTTATCAAGGAAAAATAGGAGTATCAAATGGCAGATTCAGTAAATGTATCGACCATTATTGATGGTCCTCGTAAAGCAGTATTTTACCTCACTAATGTTAGTGACGGTACGGGCGAATCTGCTGTCACGAAGATAGATGTAAGTGCTTTAAGCACCAGTCAAGACGGAGACGCCTGCACGGGTGTTCGCATTGAAAGCCTTTCTTTTTCCACTGTTGGAATGGGAGTCCAATTGCTTTGGGATGCTACAACTAACCGTTTAGCAATTGAACTTCCCGCCAATTATAGTGATTCTTTTGATTTTTCCGCCTTTAGCGGTCTTCCAAATTATTCTGGTTCTGGGAAAAATGGAGATGTGCTATTAACCACAGTAGGAGCAGCAAACGGCGAGACGTACACTTTAACCATCACCTGTATTAAGGAATATACGGATCTTTAAATCTATTGGATAGGTTTTCATACACATGCAACGCGATATTCCAAAAGTTCCAGAAGATCTGGAGGAGATGAGGGTACAGTTTTATCACTATGCCACACAGCAACACTATATCTTAGATAAAGTAAACCAATTGGAACCGGACGTTAAGGATATAAAACGTACCTTGTTTCAAATCAAATGGTTTTTATTGGGTGGTGTGGTGATATTGCTTGCCCAACAAACAGGTATCGGGCCTGTTCTGGCTGCACTGCTTAAATGAATCATGGCTACGTCTGGATCTATAAATTTCGAACTCGATGTAAATGATTATATTGAGGAAGCCTTTGAACGGTGCGGTCTTGAAGTTCGTACAGGTTATGATCTAAAAACCGCGAAGCGTTCTATGAACTTGCTTCTAGCGGATTGGGCTAACCGTGGCTTAAACCAATGGACCATTAAGCAGACCTCCATAACCGTTGCGGCGGATATTACTGAATATCCTGCGGGCACCGTAACTATGACGGTGGGTTCTAGTTCAGGTTTTACGATCGCTGAAACCATTACGGGAGGAACCAGTGGCGCTACGGCTTCCATTACCAATCTTCCCTCGGGTACTTCAATGGCGATCACCATTCCGACAGGAACTTTCACCAGCGGTGAAACCCTTACAGGTGGGACAAGCGCAGCAACTACCGCCCTTTCTGCTGCCGTTGATTTAACGAACGCACAGGGCACCATAGATATTTTATCGTTAGTGGTTAAACGAGGCGATAACAGTTATGCCGCCGCGCGTTTAAGTCGGGACGGATATATTACGATCCCAAATAAAACAGAAACAGGTCGTCCTTCCCAGTTTTTCTTAGATCGACAAGTAACGCCTAATTTAAAAATTTGGCCTGCGCCTGAAAACAGTACAGACATTCTCATTTTTGATCGTCTTTATCGAATAGACGATGTTGATGATTTTACAAATACACTTGGTGTACCGTTTCGTTTTTATCCTGCTTTGGCAGCAGGACTTGCTTATTACATTGCGTTAAAACGAGCGCCCAATCGGATTCAAGTTTTGAAACCGTTATATGAAGAAGAGATGGAGAGGGCTATGGTAGAAGATCGTGACCGAGCCTCGTTTAATGTCGTGCCTAGCTTAGAGTATGCGAAATTTAACTGATGTCTCGTTTTGCTGTAGGAAAACATGCGCGGGGAATTTCAGATAGATCTGGGTTCTCTTATTTACTTAGGCGTATGAAAAAGGAATGGACCGGAGCGCTTGTTGGCTATGATGAATGGGAACAAAAGCAGCCCCAGTTAGACCCAAGACGTAAGGTAGTGGACCCACAGGCTTTGAAAAATCCTCGTCCCGATAGGGTCGAACCAATGGTGGTCTATGTGGATACGATTATTCCTGAAATAGCTAACTTTAAGCCCATCATGTCTGTGGGGCAGGTTGGCGCGGTGACGGTGGCGACATGAGCTTTACTTACTCCAGTCTAAAGACCGCTATACAGGATTACACCGAAAACACGGAAACTACGTTCGTCTCGCATATGGACGACTTTATAAAGCTGTCCGAAGAACGGATCCTGAAAAACGTCCAATTACAGCTTTTCCGTAAAAATGTAACGGGGACCATGTCTTCTTCTAACCAGTATTTAGCTGCGCCGAGCGATTTTTTAGCACCTTTTTCGTTATCTATTACAAGCAGCAGTGTTAAGAGCTTTCTTCAATACAAAGACGTAAATTTTGTGCAGTCTTTTAACCCTAACAGTGCTACAACGGGAACGCCCCGGTATTATGCGCTGTTTGACATAACCAACTTTATTATTGGCCCAACGCCGGATAGTGGATATACCACGGAAATGCACTATTTCTACCGACCCGCCAGTTTGACGGCTGCGGGAGACAGTGGAACAACGTGGTTGAGTGAAAATGCCACGTTGGCTCTTTTATATGGGTGTTTAACCGAAGCCTATACCTATATGAAAGGGGAGCAGGATTTAATGGCCGAATATGAAAAACGCTTTGGAGAATCTATGGTGGCCTTAAAGATGTTTGGGGAAGCCAAGGAAGTTACGGAAGATTATCGTGCGGGTATGGTTATTAGGCCAAAACAATGATGGACGCATTAAAATTAGACCTTCCTTCCGATTATTCCGTAGAGGTTCATACGACAAATAATCGTGGCTTTACGCCTGAAGAAGTGGCGCACCACTGTGCAAACAAAATCATTTCTATATCCAACAATACTCATCCGGGTATTCAGGCACAGGCTTACGCCTTTAAGGGCCATATAGAAAAAATGATTGCCTTTTACATGCGTGAAGCCATTAAGAGTGATCGAACCACTGTCTATAACGCATTAATGGATGCAGGTCATCCAGAACTTGCTGAATCCATTAGGAGACTTTGATATGGCTTTTACCGGAAATTTTATGTGTACGTCTTTCAAGAAAGAATTAATGGAAGCCAAGCACAACTTTTTACTTAGTGGTGGGAACACCTTTAAAGCTGCTTTGTATACCAATAGTGCCTCTTTTACGGCAGCTACAACAGCTTATACGGACACTAATGAGGTTTCTGGTACGGGTTACGTCGCTAAAGGTAACACGCTTACTCGGATAGATCCGACAACCAGTAGCACCACGGCGTATACGGATTTTGCAGATACTACGTGGTCATCCAGTACAATCACGGCTCGTGGTGCGATGATTTTTAACGAGGATACTACTGGAGATACTTCAGTGATTGTTTTGGACTTTGGTTCTGATAAATCCTCCAGTTCGGGAGACTTTAAGATTGTATTTCCCGCTGCGGACGCCAGTAATGCAATTATAAGGATCGCTTAATGGCCGCAATCACCGGTTGGGGCCGCAGTACATGGGGTTCAGGCACATGGGGCGAAGCCGCTCCAGTTTCCGTTACGGGTGTTGCGGGAACCGGTGCGGTTGGCTCTGTAACAGTTGAGCTTAGTATTGATGTTTCTGTAACAGGTGTTGCGGGAACCGGTGCGGTTGGGTCGGTAACGGTTACTGAAGGAAGCGGTGTAACCGTTTCTGTAACAGGGGTTGCCGGTACGGGTTCGGTAGGTTCGGTAACGGTTGAAGGTGATGCCAGTGTCAGCGTTACGGGCGTTGCGGGAACAGGTTCTGTAGGCACTGTTACTGCTACTGGGGATTCTAATGTAACGGTTACGGGCGTTGCGGGTACAGGTTCGGTTGGATCTGTAACGGTTGAAGGTGATGCTAACGTCAACGTAACCGGCGTATCCGGTACAGGAGAAACAAGCGGGGTTCTAGTTTGGAGTCTTATAATTCCAGATCAAGACCCCAGCTATAGTCAAATTAGCCCTAGCCAATCTCCATCTTGGGCTTCTGTGTCACCTTCTCAATCGCCGTCTTTTACACAAATAACGCCGAGCCAATCCCCCTCTTGGTCTTCAGAGACACCTTCTCAAACACCAGATTGGATAAAAATTGCAGCATAGGACATGAGTTATGGCAAGTACATACACAACTAATCAGGGCCTCGAAAAACCGGCAACGGGGGACCGTTCTGGAACGTGGGGAACCATGACGAACACCAACATGGACATGTTGGACAGAGCTATCTCAGGAGTGGGCGCACTCAGTCTGACAGGCACAACTACTACATTAACCACGTCAGATGGCTCCGCTTCAGACGGGAACTATAAAGTTCTGATTTTGGGTGGAAGCCCAAGTGGTACTAACACTATTACGTTAAGCCCCAATGATGCGGATAAATTGTATTTTGTAGTTAATGCCAGCGGCGAAAGCGTAATTTTTTCACAAGGCTCTGGTGCGAATGTCACGATTGCCAATGGTGCGGCTGACATCATCTACGCGGATGGCGCAGGAGCTGGCGCGGCCGTTTCGAGTTATTTGGCTAACGACTTTGTTTTTAAGACGGGCGATGGCGTAATTCTGAACCTTCAGACTTCTGATACGACCGTTACTGCTTCAAGTGTTTTGGGCCGTTTGAATTTTACCGCTCCCAATGAAGGCTCCGGTACAGACGCCATTTTATTAGCCGCATCCATCGCCGCTATTTCAGAAGGCACTTTTGCAGCAGACAACAATGCCACCAAATTGTCTTTTATGACGGGTGCTTCAGAGGCGGCGAGTGAAAAAATGTCGCTGTCTTCCGGCGGTAATTTAACGCTACCAACAGATGGAGTAGTTATTGCCACCGGGGCAGATTCCGACGTCCTGCTCACTCATGTGGCGGACACTGGTCTGACTATGTCTGTCACCGGAAACAACGTTGCCCAATTATCAGTGACTACAGATAAGGGTACTGCCGCTGTCGGGCCGGTTTTTAATTTAACAAGATATTCTGCGAGCCCCGCTGCTAGCGATGGCGGCGGAATCATCCAGTTCTTGATGGAGAACGACAACGATCAACTGTGGACTGCTGCTCAAATCTATTCAGTAGCAGTAGATGTTGCTGATGGGACTGAGGACGGTAAGCTCGTCATAAATACGATGAAAGCTGGCACGGCTACTGCGGCGCTAACTCTATCGGAACTCGGCACTGCGACTTTCGGGGGCAACATTGTTATTCCAGACGGTGGCACCATTGGTAGCGCTTCAGACACCGATGCGATTGCCATACGCTCTGACGGGAATGTTGGAATTGGAACCGCGGGCAGTGCCGGTATTACGCTTCAGGTTACAGGTTCCACTACAGATACTGTTATTCGAGGTTCGGGTGGGGGGCATGGGCTTGATGGTAGGGCTGGGGACGGTTACGTTGGAACTATGGGTTTTGCATACGACACAGCCCATTATGGTTATTTGGGGTATTCAACACACGGGTGCTATGCAACATCCATCTATTGTATTGGCACGTTGTACAAAGGTGTCGATAATTTTCGCATCAAGCATGGGTTGCGAGAAGGATATGATTTATTTCACTCAGTTATAGAAGCTCCCCAAGCGGACCTCATATATAGAGGGAAGGTAAACCTTGTTGACGGTCAAGCATCCATTGATATTGATAGTCATTACGACATGACCCCCGGCACGTTCGTTTGGCTCACAAAATCTGACAGTGTGCAGACGTTCACAAGTAATGAGACAGGGTGGGATGCAGTTCGCAGTTCTTTCAGCGGAGATACGATCACAATCGAATGCCAAAATTCTTCATCCACAGATACGATTTCATGGATGGTAATCGCCGAACGCGGTGATCCGACCTTCAGAGAAAGCGAGGTGACAGACGATGACGGTAACATGATTTTGGAACGTGAGAGCGAACCGCCACCACCACCGCCACCAGAGGATTAATTATGAAATGGATCATTGACAGATTTAAAGAACCTTCGAGCTACGCCGCTGCTGGAGCCGTCGTCATGGGCATCGGTATGCTGACAGGGCAGAATTGGCTAATCCTGCTTGGAATTGTTGGCGGTGTAGTGGGTTTCATCCTGAAAGAAAAAGGCGTGATTTAATGCTTTCGGATAGCAGCATGTCAGGGCCACGTGAATTCTGAATAGAATGCCTTTAACTAAACTACAATTTCGTCCCGGCATTAATCGAGAAATTACTTCCTACAGTAATGAAGGGGGCTGGTATGACTGCGACATGGTTCGTTTCAGATACGGCGTACCTGAAAAGATAGGGGGCTGGCAACAGGATTCTTCCTCCACTTTTTTAGGCACCTGCCGTGCGCTTCATACTTATGTTTCCTTAGCGGGTAGTGTTTATACCGGCGTAGGCACCAACCTAAAATATTACATTTATTTGGGTGGCGCGTTCGCGGATGTTACGCCGTTGCGTTCGACTACGTCTGCGGGGGATGTGACCTTTGCTCGTGTTGGCGTTGGGGATGCAACGCTTACGGTTACGGATACAAACCACGGTGCGGTAGCAAATGACTTTGTTACTTATTCCGGGGCAGCTAGTTTAGGTGAAAACATTATTGCGGCGGTTTTAAATCAGGAATATCAAATTGCCACCGTTACAGATGCCAGTACTTACACCATTGAGGCGAAGGATACCGATGGAGATGCGGTATTAGCTGCCAGTGGTGACTCCGGTAACGGAGGGAGTTCAACCGTAGGAAAATATCAAATAAACACAGGACTGGACTCTACCGTTTTTGGTACAGGCTGGGGTACGAGTACGTGGGGCCGTGGTACGTGGGGATCGAGCAGTACCCTCACGGTGTCCGACACGTTGCGACTATGGTCCCATGATAATTTTGGTGAGGACTTAATATTTAATGTTCGTGACGGAGGTATCTATTATTGGGACACAAGCGCCAAGACACTGGGCACTGATCGTGCTGTAACGCTTGCTTCGCTAGATACAGATTCCGCCATACCGACGATTGCCAAACAGGTATTGGTATCTGACCGAGATCGCCACATTGTGGCTTTTGGCTGTGATGGGGAAACCACCATTGGAACGCAGGATCCTCTTCTGATTCGTTTTAGCGATTCGGAAAGTACGACGACGTGGAATGCGTTGGCGACCAATTCCGCCGGGGAATTACGAGTAGGGTCTGGATCTGAAATTATCTGTGCCGTGGAAACCCGACAACAAATTATAGTGTTTACGGATTCTTCGTTACACGCTATGCAGTTTTTAGGGCCGCCCTTCACTTTTGGCATTTCCCAGTTGTCTGAAAACATCACCATTATGGGTCCGATGGCGGCAAAGGCAGTGGATGACACGATTTTTTGGATGGGCCAAGAGGACTTTTATGTCTTTGATGGGCGCGTTCAGAAGCTCCCCTGCGCCGTGCGCTCTTACATATTTGACGATTTTAATGTGGCTCAAAACCAAAAGGTTTTTGCAGCCCTCAACTCCACTTTTGACGAAGTCTGGTGGTTTTATCCTTCAGGGGATTCCACAGAAATAGACCGATATGTGATTTACAATTATCAGGCGCAGGCTTGGTCCTATGGTTCCTTGGCCCGTACGGCATGGTTAGATCGCGGCATTAACGACTATCCTTTGGCAACCGGCACGGATTACTATATGTATGATCACGAATATGGCTTAGATGACGGTAGTACAAACCCGCCTTCCGCTATTAGCTCCCATGTGGAATCCAGCCAGATTGACATTGGAGACGGTGAACGGTTTGTGTTTATTCGCCGCCTAATTCCCGACGTAACGTTTGGCGGTTCGACGGCAACGTCTCCCACTGCTACATTTACTTTGAAAACACGGAATTTTCCGGGCGGAGCCTACCTAAGCTCTGACGATAGTTCGGTCACACAATCGGAAGCCGCCACTTCCACGGTAGTAGAACAATTCACCACTCAGGCGTTTGTGCGTCTGCGGGGACGCTCTTTTGCCCTCCGTGTCGCCAGTTCTGCGGAACAGGTTCAATGGCGTTTAGGATCTCCGCGTGTTGAAGTACGACAGGATGGACGACAATGAGTTCCAGAAGCCTTGTACAGCCGCAATTTCCGCTTCCTCCGAATGCCTATGACGCGGCCTATATGGCTGAAATCGTGCGATCCTTTTCCGTGTTTTTACAGCAGGTCAACAATCCCGGCGACTCACGGGCCACGACCATGACTCTCACGAATCTTCAATCAGACGATTATAATCTGGAAACAGGAGCGCTTTTCGAGCATGAGGCTTATATCAAAATCACCCTTGGGAACGTCTCCAATCCTCGCGGAAGCGCAGGTACGGGAACCGTGGGATCGGCGACGGTAACCACTTCCTAATGGACAGACCCACCCTTTCTCTATCGCGTTGGCGGTCTAAGGACAGTTTTGATATAGTGCTTTGTGCATCATGCGGCAATAAGGTTGATACACCTGCGGAAGTTGCTTCCTACCCTTCAGGTCAGTGTCCAAAATGTAAGAACCCGTGGACAGGGGCCGAGAAACGCAGCACAGCAATCCCGGTCCACGCTCCACGTGCCAGCAGAGGAGTGACCTAATGGCTTATGAGCTTCCCGCTCAGGGGATCACCGGCATACAAAAGGTTGCCGATCACCTTGCGGACTTTGGACGCTTTGGAGACGGCCATCTTGTTCATGCCTCGGAAGGTGAAGCAGTCGTTCCTTCGGCTGTGCTAGATGAAAACCCACGTTTAAAAACCGCCCTGTTTACCCAAATGAGAGAGAGGGGCCTTGATCCTAATCGCTATATTGTGGGTGACAAACTTAATTCTATTAATCCGGTTACCGGCCAACCGGAATTTGGCGTATTTGGGGATATTTGGGGAGGCATTAAAAATGTCGTAAAGGCAATTGCGCCGGTTGTACTGCCGGTTGCGTTAAGTATGACGCGGCTAGGCCCCATTTGGGGTGCTGCGGCGGGAACGGGCATTGCTTCGCTTATCGGGGGCGCTAGTTTTGGCAGGAGCTTAAAAAATTCCGTTATTGCTGGAGGCATTGGTGGACTCTATGCCGGGCTTACAGGGGCGCAGGGCGCACAGCCCGGAAAAGGTTGGGAAGGCTTCAAAACGGGGGTAAGCGACGCCTTTAAACAACCCTTTATGCCCCGCCCCACACGCACAGGGGCTCCTATAGACGAGCGAACGCTCGACGACGCCATACCCGGTCCCGCCGCAACAAGCCCCGTAGCCGCAGCGTCCGAGATACGCCCCATAACCGCAGCGGAGGCCTCATTACCTTTGGGCCAATTACAACCGCTAGGGGCATATAAGCCGGGGAATCTTCAAGAGTATCAAGAGTATATTGGACAACCCTTTCAACGGGCTGGAGTAGATAGATCCCTTTTTCCGTTAGGGCTTCAACCGACTCCGTATGAGGCTCAGATTGGTCAGTTTGGTGCTTTTAGGCCAATGTCTCAGCCCGGCGTATCTGCGGCACAGTCGCTGCCTACGACAAACGCTGCGGGACTTCCGGGCGGGGTTTCTAGGCCGATACCGTTTGAGCCGAGGGTGCCAATAGCTTCCCAAGCTGAATTATTTCAAACAGTGGACCCCACTAATAACATCTTTAGGGGAACTCAATTAAAGCCCCCTTCTTTTCAATCACAGGCAGCCCCTACTGTCGGTTTCACGGACGTCCGTGCTCCGGTCCCACCGGTCGGTACGGTAGGTGGCCGTGGCCGCTTTGCCACGGCGCGGGACTACTTGGTCCGGGGCGGACAAACCCCGGAAGACGTGCTAAAGGTTAAAAAGGCCGCATACAACCAAGTATTTTTGGATACCAACGGAAACACGACTCTAGCGGAAGCGGCTTATAATAAAGCCGGTCCCGGTATGTGGGCAAAATACGGGCCTTCAACGGCTTTGGGTCTAGGTGCTGCGGGACTCTTCGGTGCGTTTAAACCGGGGGATGAGCCAGAGCCTGTAGATTTTTACACTCAAATGTACGGGAAAGAGGGGAGTGCACTGGAGCGGTTAAGAAATAATCCCGGTATGTATAGTGTAGGTGTCCCGAGGAGAGCTTATACCCCCGCCACCCTCGAAGATATTAGATATAACGCTGTGGGAGGCCCCATAAACCAAGATAATTTTCCTCCACGTATTGGACCCATTTATGGCTCTGGCACAGGCACGTCTGATGATGTACCTGCTATGCTGTCCGACGGGGAATATGTGATGACGGCTAAAGCGGTACGTGGGGCCGGAAATGGAAATCGAAAACAAGGGATGCACAACATGTATAACATGATGCGCCAATTTGAAGGTCAAGCAGTCTAATGACTGAATCTACTGTCTCTACACAATTTATCCGAGAAGACCCGGCTATTGAAGCCTATCGCCTTGGTCTTTTAGAGGATGTACAAGGCTTTATAAGAAAGCAGATAGAAGAAGGCGTACTGCCCCCTGATTATCAGATTGCGGGTTTATCCGGTTTAGAACAAGCGGGTGCGAGTTTAGCCGAAGGCGGTATTGGTGCTTACGAGCCTTATATTGCAGGCGGCCTTCGCGGCATACAGGCCGGACAAGCCGCCGTTTCGGGTGCGGCGCTACCCATGATGGGCGCTGGTTTTGACGCCTATAAACAAGGCTTGGCCGGAATTCCGACAACCGCAGCACAATTTGATCCTACTATGGCTCAGGCCTATATGGATCCCTATGAAGATCAGGTCGTACAGCAAACACTTGCAGACCTTCAACGACAGTCGGCCATTGCTGATCAAACTTTAAAAGCGCAATCCGTGGGTGCGGGCGCTTTTGGGGGTTCGCGTCAAGGCATTCAACTTGCCGAAGGCGCAAGAAACCTTCAGGAGGCACAGGCCCGTGCTTCAGGACAATTGAGATCTGCGGGTTATCAACAGTCCCTTCAAAATGCCCAACAAGCGTTTGAAGCAGCGCAACAACGACAATTGGCGGGCGTGGGCCTTACCGGTCAGTTAGCCCAAGGTGTTGGTCAATTAGGCTTACAAACCGGTCAGTTGGGGGGCCAGTTGGGTACGTTAGGGCTACAAGAGGCCGGTTTGGGAGAATTGCGCACTAATCTGGGGATAGCTCAATCCAGAAATCTTATGGACATAGGTGGTGTACTACGGCAGCAGCAACAATCGGAATTGGACGCACTGCGTCAAACCAATCTTGCTCGACAAGCGCAGCCCTATCAGCAGTATGCTTTCCTGTCGGACATTTATAAAGGAACGCCGTCAGGACAGCAGGTCATTACTTCTTCTGCGGCGGCACAACCCTCGGCCTTTCAAACGTTTACGGGATTGGGTATTGCGGGAACAGCTACGGCGGCAGGCGCTAAAGAAGCGGGGTTATTCTAATGGCGGGTGTTTTATCTAGACCTTTATTTCGTCAACACTACCAGACAGGTGGTGGGGTTTCGGACCCTTGGGGTTATTCTTCGGATCAATGGGAACGCGGAAAAGGCATTGCAGGCGAAACCCTCGAACGTGGAAGAGGTATGGGTAGAGCCACTGTTGAATATCTAATGAAGCAAGGCCTTTCTCTTGAAGAGGCCGTAGAACAGATAAAAAATAACCCCCGTTTAATAGAAGCTCTAGAACGTGGAAGAGGCGTTGCAGGCGAAGCCCTCGAACGTGGAAGAGGCGTTGCAGGCGAAGCCCTCGAACGTGGAAGGGCCGCTATAGACGATCCCCGTGTAAGATCAACCCTCGAACGTGGCAGGGGTATGGCGGGCGAAGCCCTCGAACGTGGAAGAGGACTTATGGAACGCCTACACGGAGTACCCCCCGGCGGCTTTGGTGCAGGTTCGGTTAATGTACCCCCCGGCGGCTTTGGTGCAGGTTCGATTAATGTGCCCCCCGGTGGTTTCGGGGGGACTAATTTACCCGTACCCGTACAGCGGTCTGGTTTGCCCGTACCCGTACAGCGGTCTGGTTTGCCCGTACCCACAAGTAGCGATGTAGGGTTTCCTCGATCCTTTGATACGGATCATATAGACAGCTTCCGAAATAAAGCCGGACGTTTTGCAAGAGGGCTTGGACGTTTGGCAATGAACCCTTATTTAGCTGCCGCTTCAATAGGGATCCCTTTAGCTTACGACGCTTTAACAGATTCTCCAGAAGAATTGTTGGATCAACTAGACACACAAACACGCGCCTATGTGGAATATTTAATGGAACAAGGCGTTTCCATTGAAGAAGCGCTAAAAATAGCTAGTCCCTCCGAAGAAGCTCCTTTAGAAAGGCAAGCCGGTGGGGCTGTTTCACTAGGAAAAACAGCGTTAGCTGGTTTAGGTGTGGGAGCCGCTGGAGGAACAGGGTATTCGCTACATACGCTGAACCGGAGACAAGAGCAACAGCAAGCCTTGGCCCTTTTACCTCCAGAACAACGGGATTGGGTAAAAGCCTTGGTTGATCAGGGTATGCCTGTTGAAGAGGCCTTAGAAGCAGTTATTCCTTCTGAAGAAGACCCCTCTTTTAAGGAATCTATTTTAAATTATTTTCGGGAAAATATGACCGGTCCTCCACCAATTTTTGGTCGAGACGGGATTATTGAGAGAGCATCCAGACGAGGTCGAGACGGGATTATTGAGAGAGACATTCAACCTTGGCGCGAACTACCAGCGGGTAGCTACCAAGAAGGTGGCCCCGTACAACATTTTGCGTTGGGGGGTCTTGCGGCGCTTGGGACAGCGCTTGGGACAGGGGTATTAGCGCTCAAATCCGTTCCTGCTGCTCTTGGGTCGGGGGCCTCCCTTTTGGGATACCACGCCCTTACTTCATCGGGACGAAAACAACAAGAAGCCTTGGCCCTTTTACCTCCTAAACAAAAGGCACAGGTAAAAGCCTTGGTTGATCAAGGCATGTCTGTTGAAGACGCCTTAGAAGCAGTTGCACAGGAAGAAGCTCCTTTAGAAAGGCAGGCCGGTGGACCCGTCATGTCACCACAGGCGATGATGCCGCCACCACAGGGAATGCCTCCGCAGGCGATGATGGCCCCGCCTCAAGCCGCACCTGCTGGCATGGATGCGTTAATGGGACAAGCGCCACAAATGTTAAGCCGAGCCGAAGGGGCGGTAGCTACACGAATGGAAGACGTGGGCCGTGAGTACGTCAACAACACGTTATCTGCGGTAGACAGGGCTGAAGATCCCGAAGAGTTAATAAACGCTATTCGTGGAACAGACGCACCTATTGAGCAACGGTATGACGAACTAGCCCAAATAGTGGGCGAACAGGACGCAGAGGCCACGCCGCCTTCTGTTTTAACCTTGGTACAGCCCGCGCTTATGATGACAGAGCAGGGTGCCGTGGACAGTGGTATAGGCAACCTGATGCAGGAATTATCGAGTAGTGCTGAAATGCTGACGGGAGAGGGCGAAGCCACTCCGATGGGAGAGGGCGTCGGCAATTTGATGATGGCTGGTGCACAACCGGCAATGGAAGCGCTCCCCCCTGAAGCCATGATGGGTCCACCGCCCGGAGCGATGATGCCACCACAAGCGATGATGCCACCACCGCCCGGAGGAATGGCCTACGGCGGCCCCGTACAGCGTTTTGCTCAAGGGGGTATGGTTAATAGTGCGGAAGAATTAGCCCGTCTAGGACGGGGGCCAGATACCAAGTTGGTTCATATGTCTCCACGAGAAGTCGGTGCGCTAGACGAGATGGCTAGACAAAGGGGGTTTGCTGGACTACCTCTTAATCCACAAACAGGGCTTCCGGAAGCCTGGCTATTTGATGAGTTTCCGGGTGCCGGTATACCAATCGCGGGCCTCTACTCTCTTAATCCTGCGGGGTCTACGTGGGATAAGACGACCGGACTATGGAGAAAGGGGTGGGATTTCTATAATAATCCCACTATTCAGAGGTGGCTTGGCAAAGGGGATTTTAAAACGGAGATAACCCCTATAGCAGGGGGCGAGAGCGCTCTGAAGGGACATACCATCCCCGAGGACACTATTCAGAGGTTAGGTCCCCGAGATAGGGCCACGATGCCGGGCTACACAGCAGCAGACCTGTATACGGCAGATAGCATTCCCGATTTAAGCAAGAGGGCACCCCTATCTGATGAAGCAGCGAGGGCTACTAGAACTCTGGGGGGAGGCAACGTTAGAAGTCGAATAGCCCCGGAGGCCTTTAGCTACAAAGCAGCATCCCTTGCAGATGCGGGGACAACAGAGGCAACAGTACTCGGAGATCCGGGCACGATGCGCTTTGACCCGACAAAGGCAGACTTTGACACACAGTATCAAGATCCCGAGCGCTTTAAAAAAAACTTTGACGAGCGGCTTAAACTTTACGAAGACGTTTTAGGCTCTGACAAGGAGTTTACTAAATCCCAGATGCTCTTTGACATTGCGGGTGCGGGCTTAAACTTTGCCGGTGGGCGCGGTGCGGGTGGTGAGAATGTTGCCTCACGATCTCCTGCGGCGCAGTTTGCAGCCGCTTTTTCGCAAGTGCCTAAAACTATGGGGGAACGTCTGGCGCTGCAAAGACAGGAAGAACGGGGTGTGAAAACCGCCGCCCTCGCGGCCACCGAAAAAGAAGAAACCGCGCACCGAGAGTTCGTCGCGGGGGAGCGTAAACTTGAAAAGGACTTGATGTTTCAGGTGTCAAAGGGGAATTTTGATGCCCGAAATCTTTTTAAGATGAAAGAGGGTGATTACACGCAGGAACAGACTTTAGCGCTGGCAACTCGCACCTTGCAGGCAGCACTTGCAAAAAATGAAGGCGACAACTCTTTAGAAGGTCGTGCGCTGACCGGCAGGATCAATGCTGCTATAAGCGAGGTAGATAACCTATACAACACTATCGACAGAGCAGCAACGATACAAACCAGCCTAGCGCAAACTATTATGACAAATAATGCAGCGCTTACCCAGACTAATCTAAGACTGGAAACTGATCGGGCACTAGCCCAGCATAGAGAAGAAAACCAAAACATAAGGTCTGAAAGAGAACTACGCCTTAACGAAA
>Ga0080013_1001290_pt1 | contig 33749 bp, 42 predicted proteins | sample ETNvirenome_6_85_FD_69236 | JGI IMG/M metagenome (GOLD analysis project Ga0080013, IMG submission 69236) | Marine viral communities from the Pacific Ocean - ETNP_6_85 (SPADES assembly) (version 2) | ecosystem: Environmental > Aquatic > Marine > Oceanic | place: Pacific Ocean | collected 2013-06-19
TCACCAGCAGCAATACCTTCTAATGCTGTTTCAAAATCTGTGTAAGCATTTGCTTCGGATGAACCACTGTCATCACCACTCGCATCTGCATAATAATACTTGGTTGCCATTATCCATTTCTCCGAATCTTCAATGATACTGTACAATCAGTACAAGTAGTAACCGAATCAATTTCAAACTCTATAATATCTCCTGCTGAGAACGATTTTTTGGTCCAATCAACAGATGTATCTTGATTCTTATTTGCACTCGATAATGAAGGTAAACCAGAACCCCCAACACTTGCAGTAGTTGCCCAGTTTGCATATGTACACCAATTTACATCCCAAGTGATACTACCAGTATCATTTGATGTAACAGTCCACTCTATGACTTCACAATCATAAGGAATTACTCTATGACCTTTCTTTCCGGTTGTAAGAACAGAAGTTCCGTTATCGACATTGATGCCTATTATATCTGTTTGTGTGCTTCCAAATGTTGTACCATCAGGAAATTCTACTCTACTAAATGCTCCGGTTGGTCCTGAAAATCCTCCACTTACTTTTATGTTCCCTTTGACTTCTAATGACTCTGTAGGTGATGCAGTAAGAATCCCCACTTTATCAGCAGATACATCAGCAACTAAAAGGTCTGTTTTATTATCGCCATCAACAACAAAATTAATGTTTTCTTGTCCTTCGTTGATGGTACAACTTCCTGGTCCGATCGACGGAGCATAAATATAAAATGGTGTTTTCGAAGCAACATGGAAATTCAATTTTGGACCATTACCAGATGGAATCCAAATATTTCCTATTGGAGAAACATCCTCAGCATTCCCTAGAGTGATTCCTGTATCAAAAATTCCAGTTGCACCAGAAAATCCTCCAGCCCACACAGTTCCGTCAACTACTAATTTTGCTTCGCCTAACTGAGTTAGTCCGTTTGTTCCTATTCCCCAGCCTTGAGTCACATATCCCGTTACTCCCTGAATACCATTCGATGACTTTATGTTACCTTGTACATGTAATGAAGTATCTGGACTACTTTCGTTTATACCAACTCTATCAGTTCCAGCATCCACAAACAAAACATTGTTCAAATTATTTCCGTCTACCCTAAAATCTATATTACGGTTGTCTGGATTTACTGTTAGGTTACTATCATCCACCCCAGAAATCAACAAAGAATCCAAAGCATAAATCGCTATGTTTTGGCCAGCAGACCAAATTTTTCCTACCCTGTTGAAAGAATCTCCTAGAGTAATTCCTGTTGAAAAAATTCCTGTAGCACCAGAAAACCCTGCGCCCATAACCACTCCACCCGCTTCAATTGTGGAACGAGGAGAACTTGTATTTACTCCTAATCGGTTTGCAGTTTCGTTATATACAAAAACACTATCTGCACTAAAACCGCTATTCGCGTTGAATTGTACTTCGGTGTCTGATCCAGCAACCGATGCAGCAGCACCACCCGAATTAGTAATGGTTATTCGCTTTTCATTTCCTACTGTACTTGTGGCAAGAGAAATGTTTGCTCCTGCACACAATCCCATCTTTGTAACATCTGATGCGAATAGAGATCCGTCAACAAGCAAAGAACCAAGGGAAGCAGTTTCCCCACCAACAAAATTTACCAATTCGGCACTACAACCACGAACCCACATTTTTTTATCTGTAAGATTTACAGCAGGCTCGCCCTCTAGTAATTGATTTACATCGGGAGTAGCACCACCAATACAAGATCTATGAAATTGAATGTGTGTTACCATACTGTTGCCTACAAAAACAAATTACCGAATATAGACTCTGTTATTTTTTACTTCTTTCTTCACAGTGATTAGGTGAATCTTTTTTTGATTCTCAAATCGTATAAGAGGATTGGACACCTTGAAAGATTCTTCTCGTATTTTGATCTTCATAGAATCTCCTATCTGGTGATGTTTGGTTTACAAGCAAATCTACCTTCAACCAAACGAATGATAGTATTTCCTTGTATCAATTCCAAATCATACAAATGATCTCCAACGGGAACATTATCCATTGTACTAGGATCAGCAAGAATATAAATTCCTCCAGTTGAACCAGACATCCCTGCACTAAATCCCCCCGTATATGACGCATTCAATCTGATACCACCACTACCACCAGAATTACCAGCAGTGACACCCGAACCAAAAATAGCAACTCCAGCATTGGTGGATTTGAATTGGAGTAATTTGGTAGTATCATCAGAATATCGTCTAACTTGCATTTCAGCAGTATAACCACCAAGATCAACAGCATTGTTGCTATCATTTAGGTACTTCACATAGAAAATGAATGATGATCCCTTTTCTGCTTCTATGTCATGTCGTGCTGCCATTTGAATCGCCTATATTGATATTCCTTACTCTATGTATATAAACAGAGACACCATCATTTTCTCTTTTTCTTCTTCCTACTAGGAGTTTTGGTGCTTTTCTTGGGGACATTTCTCTTCTCTTCCTTCTGTCTTTTCTTTTCTTGATTTTCTTTTTCTTTTTGTGCATCCATAGCCATGTTATATTGCTGCCTCATTTTTTCTTCTTCTTGCTTTATATACGCTATCTGATTCTGATACGAAATATAGTTTTTTGTTATCCGATCTCTATGATCTTCTGGAAATTTGTTTGCATCAAGAATTGTTTTGGTTGCCATCAAGCCATTCATAAAGTCACCGGCATAAAAAGCAACTGAACTAAATTCATCCATCATCTTCCAATCATAAACATCTTTGGCAATGAATAGAATATCATTTTCTGGGTAAGGAATCTCCACTCCCAATCTTGCATAAATGAAAGCAAGTTTGGGTTTATCCATAGAACGATATATCTTGGATATTTCATAAAGGGGTTCTGCTCTTGATGGTCTATAATTCCATGCCTCAAGATATGCTTCTTTGATATCAGGCCAGGCTCTTCCAGTTATTGCATAAAGTACTGCTATTCGGAATTTCGAGAAAAATACTTCTTCTTCCCACCCACCCATTTCGATTCTTTTTTGATATGCCTCAATGCACTTTTCCCATTGTTGAGAATCAAAATATGATTGGGCAAGATAGAATTGATACCTAACATTATTTGGTTCGTAATTAGGATCATCTTCGTTGGTCAATGCACTATTGAGTACTTCTGCATCGTTCTTATATTTTTCAGCAGGATCAATACCCACATTTCTTGCACCCAAAGTTCGTGCTTCTATGAAATAATCAGAAGTACTCCATTTTGCTATTCTTAATTCTTCTGCTGGTTTATTAGGACACTCAGCATATTCATGCAGAATGCCCTTATATTGCCACCCCATTCCGGTTTTGAAAATTTGATTTCGAAACCAAGAAAAATCAGGTCTACCTATTCTCAAACTATAAGCATCCGCATCCATCACTATAGGATATTCAAAAGTTCCTAGTATCCGATCATCTGCGTCAATTACCCACGCATAATCTGCTTTTCCGTCACAATTTCTCAAGGACTCAGTTCTACTTTTACCAAAACCTTTCCAATCAGAAAGATATACTTCGCCCGGAACATTATTCTTATCCATAAATTCCTTGATAAGTTCCGGTGTTCCGTCATCTGATCCGGTATCAGTAATATCATACCGATCAATATAGGGAAGCATAGATTCCAAACATTCTTTGATGATATGTGACTCATTTTTCACAATCATGCAAAGAGTAACTGACGCAGATTTTGGTACTTTCATGCTAATTCACTTTCATTCATTACTGCGGATATATTCTCAGACCAATCCCACAAGCCTCTATAATTTTTGTTTTGTTTCCACACAGCATCTAATACTAATGGATCCACATCATTTTCTCTCATAGTATGTATGAGTGCATTTATGTCTTTCGGAAAACAAGTTCCACCAAATCCATATTCGCCATCTGGTCCCGGAACAGATGTGTGGGAATTTCCTATTCTGCTATCTGCAACTACGCCAGATATCACCGTGTCATAATCAATTCCTTCAATTTGATCACAAAGAGACTTCATTTCGTTGAACACCATAACCTTTGTTGCGAGAAAACTATTAGCAAAATATTTCACCGCTTCGGATTCCTTTGAGTCCATCAAGAAAACCGGAACAGAAGGAAAACACGCTTTGTACATTCTTCCCACCCAATCTATCAATATTTCATCTCCCCCAACAATATGCCTATCGGCATTGACAAAATCATCTTCTGCATTTGCAGCAGTAAGAAACTCTGGATTGTGTACTATTTTGAGATGGGGATATTTCTGTGTCAATCTTTCAGTTGTTCCAATAGGAACAGTTGATTTGATAATGATAATCCCCTCAATTGTGCTAGGGAGTTCTTCGAAAAAATTATCAACAATAGAAATATTACATTCTGCTCCTTCTTCGTGTTTCATAGGAGTTGGTAAACAAACGAAGATATAATCAGATATCAAAGTTTCGAGATACCCATGAGTTGATTTATCTTCATCTATATCATAGATTCGGATTTCATTTACTTTATCCTGAAATCCTTTAGCCACCGCATTTCCTACGAATCCGTTTCCTACTATACCAATTGTTGCTTGCATGATATAATCCAATCTTCTAACTTTGTTTTAGGTTTCCATTTCAATAACTTTTGTGCTTTCGTACAATCTGAAAGTGTATGTCTTGCCTCTCCGGGTCTTGGGGGAAGATGAACAAATTCCGCCTCTTCTCCACCTACCATTTTTACGAGGTCCATAATACTAAATCTTTCTCCATACCCTATATTGAAAATTTCTCCAACGATATTCTCATTATTTATATCTGCTGCTAGAAGATTTGCCTCTACAACATCCGACACATGAGCAAAATCTCTTGTTTGTAAACCATCTCCAACAACAGTCATTGGTTCATTACATCCGAACTGCCTCTGAAAAATTCCTATTACCGGAGCATATTGTCCTTTTATGGGTTGCCTCTCTCCGTAAACATTGAAGTATCTAAATGTAACTGTTTCCAACTCAAATAAATTTGTATACATCCGACAAAGTTCTTCACCGGCTGCTTTAGAAACCGAATAAGGATTCAAACAATCCTTTGGCATATCCTCTGTGTTTGGGATGGGATTTTCTAAACCGTATGCAGAAGAAGTTGAAGAATATATCACTCTCTTCACACCCCTTTCTTTCGCTGCTTGAAGAACATTACATGTTCCTAGAGTATTGGTTTGAACAGCAAGTCTGGGGTTTTCTATGGTTGGTTGTATTCTAGCCTCTGCTGCGATATGAAACACAACATCCACACCATTCATAGCAAACTTCAAACTTTCATAATCATTTATATCCCATTTGTAATTTCTGGCTTTCTTGTTCCAAAAATAATGATCATTAGCATCTGAAGATTCGTTGTCTATTACTACAACTTCGTTACCTTCATCAACCAATTTGTCTACCAAATTGCTGCCAATAAATCCTGCTCCGCCTGTTACTAAATAACGCATTTTAGAATCTCCACTATTTTTTCGCTAGAATGACCATCACCATAAGGACATTCTCCTGTTACTTTGTAATTGTTCTTCACAAAATCGAAAATAGATTGTAATTGATTTGGACTTTTACAAAGCAATGAACTATATTTTGAACTTTTTCCTAACGACACAAACCTTTCTGTTTTTTCTCTACAAACAATGGTCTTCTTTTTCAAAAATGATGCTTCTTCCTGAATTCCTCCGCTGTCCGTAATTATAAATTGGCATTTAGCAATAGCATTGACCATCAAATCATATGGAAGTGGTTCCGATGAAGTAATGTTCTCCAACAGGTGTCTATGTTTTCGAACATTGGGATTTGGATGAAGGGGAAAGAAAAAAAGTAATTCTGGATTTTCTTTTGCTAACTTAGACAATTCGGTAAAATATTCTGGCAATAGTTCATGATTCTCTCTTCGGTGCATCGTAATCAAAACCATTTTCCCATAAGAAGGTTCCACATCTACTAAATTATCCAATACAGTATTTCCTACAACATAAACATCACCACCACATTTCTCTTGAAGAAGAAATTCTTCTTCATGCTCTGTTGGAACTAAATGAATATTGGTAATTTTTGAAGTACTTTGTCTATAAAATTCTTCTGGATAAGGGTTTTCAATATCGTATGTTCTCATTCCTGCTTCCAGATGGATGATTGGAATCTTGTGATGATATGCGGAAACAGCAACAGCAAATGAAGTTGCAGTATCACCCTGTACCATAACATGAGTGATGCCTTCTTTTTGAAAATCAAACGAATTCATCACAGAAGAAATTATAGAATCTAATCTATTTTCCCCTTCCTTTATTTCAACTTTATAATCCGAATCTTCCTCTACCAAATCAGTATGCTGACCAACAAACAAAGTTTTGAATGGAATAACGCCCCTCATCTTTTCTAACAAAGGAGTTATTTTCAAGAATTCCGGTCTTGTTCCATAACAAACTAATATCATTTTGTTTCCTCAAAAAAATCTTCTGAATGAACACCAAGATCATCAACATACACATCGGCACTAAACTTTATCCCCGTTCTAAGAGTGTGATATTTCATCCCCCACCCCACCAACTGTTCTTTTGTTATGTTATCCCAATCCTTACCTTTTGTTGCTCCACTTCCGCGAGCCGTTTCTATAATTATCGTATGACCATCATCATATAAATTATTGACAATTTCTATTCTATCCCTGAATGGTTCGGCATTCTCATAATCCAGATGCCTTTTTTCACAAAGGGTTCCGTCTAAATCAAAACAATATATCATAACAAACTCTCCACCAATTCAAAATCTTCAAAAGTGTCTATTTGAAAACTATCCTTCGTTTTCATTTCTACAATACCAATATTTCCACTAACTCTTGTTTTCGATTCTAGCAAATTATCTTTTGTTGTAATATAAAATGCTCCATTTTCAACAAAGACATCTTTCATATCTTGTCTTCGTGGTCTATTTTGATTATCAAATCCGATTGGGGTTATATCCTTGTTCCATCTTGGAACCCAATGTTCTTTGTATACACTAAAAACCGAATCATACTCAGACATTTTTATCAAACCCTCATTGACATAGGAAGGTCTAATCAAAGGTGATGTTGGTTGCATAAAAACTAATACATCAAAATCAACATTTTCGGCAAAATGTAACAACGCTTCTTCACTAGGAGATTCATCTGTTGAAAATTCATCTGGACGATCTATTACATGAACACCGTGTCCTTTAGAAATACTCTTTATAACCGGACAATCAGTACTTACCCACACATCATCTACATCCGACCACTTCGCTGCATTTATCGCATACGAAATGAGTGGTTCTCCACCCAACAACTGAATGTTCTTTTGTGGAACTTCTTTACTTCCCCCTCTGGCAAGAATCAATGCTACCGTATTCATATCTTATCCTCTCAAGGTTTCTCTCTTGACTAATTCAGATTCAAAAACTTTTCTTGGACCCTTTATACCCATTGCGTCTTCAATACTTCTGATGTCCTTTACCAATTTGATCAAGCCATGAGGTTCTACCGATGCCATATGATCTGATCCCCACATTGTTCTTTCTAGTGTAATGTGTCTCTCAACCCATGTTGCACCCTTTACCACAGAAGCATAAGTCGTAATCAATCCAAATTCGTGTCCACTATACCCAATTTCTTTATCTGGATATTTCTCTTTCAACCATTCAATGTAGTTCAAATTCAAATCTTGTATGGGAGAAGGATATGCTGAGTTTGTATGAAATATCAAATTAGGATTAGAAATTTTTACTGCGTGTTCAATCTCTTCTTCATCACTCATTCCTGTTGAAATCATCAAATAATCACTCTTGTTTCCTGCATGATATAAGAGACTATCGTTGGTGATCAATGCAGAAGGAATTTTCATAATTCCTGTATAGTTCCTCATAAAATTGACGGAATCTTCATCCCACACAGAAGCAAACCATTTGATATTTTTTTTCTTACAATATAAATTGATCTCGTCATACTCTTTATGCCCAAATTCCATTTGGTGTTTATATTCTAAATAGGACATCTCTCCCCAAGGAGTTTCTCTTATGATGTCTTTTTGATCATCAGGAACACAAACATCCGGGTTACGCTTTTGGAATTTCACATAATCACAACCAGCAACAACTGCAACATCAATAAGTTTTTTTGCTATCTCTACGCAGCCATTATGATTGATGCCAATTTCGGCAATAATTTTAGTGTTCATCTGTTTGCCTTTTCGTAGATTGGGAATTGAGAAAGGTCTTTGTGCGTCTTCGAAGATTCTAAATCTTCATTATATTCGTCAATATTCCCAAATAAATCCAACCCAACCGCTGCTTGCTCTGGTGTCATGTACATATTCCAACCAACCATATCAAACGAATCATCCTTATAAAGTGTGTCCATGTGTCTACCTTCATAACGAGCGATCTTCAACCACTCGTAAGCATTCTCATCATCAAGTAAAATCATTCCCCCCTTTCCTATAGGAATGTGTTTTCTTCGATGAAACGAAACACAATAATAAGTATCTGGAATATACATCCCTTTAGTCATCCTAGTGGCACTATCATATACTGGATATGGCTTGAGTTGATATAGACCTTCCCATTCTAAATCTTCAAATTTCACACGGCAACCGGCATGAATAATTGTACACGGAACAGAAACATAAGTTCTTTTGGGAATAGTGATCTCGTCTTCCACTCCCAAATATTTCAAGCAAAGAAACAAGGCATCAGTACAATTATCAACCGCGACCGCATACTTACTTCCTGCATATTCTGCTATTGTTTTTTCAAACAGATCTAAAACATCCCACGGATCATTCAGATCATATTTCTTCATATACTCATCAACAGTCATACAAACCTCCAAACATTGTAAAATTCGTTACCACCTTTATACAATTCTACCCAAAATTCATCAAAACTCAACTGCCATTTTCTAATATTTTCAGAATCTTCTTCCTTATGCCATAAGGTATGATCCAAATTTTTCTGTATCCATTCCATCGAGTGTATTATTTTCTTGTTCTCTTTCCCAGTAAATCCAGCAGCGATAGCAAAGGTGCTAGAAGAAGCAACCAACACATCACATTCAGAGAGAATTGCAAAGTCTGAAAAATGATTTGGAGTTCCTATCTCATATGGTCTTTTCAACGAATCTATATAAATCATCGTGTACACAAAACTTATGAAACTAGGATCGTCTGTGCAGACATAATACTTTGTATTTTCAAAATTTGCTTCTATTTCATTTATGGCATTTTGATAATACTCGGGAAGATGTATCTCTCTACCTTGGTTTCCGTCTGCCCCTAAAATATCTGTACCTCTAATATGAATTCCCACACTCACTTCATCTTCAGGAAATGATCTCTTATAAGTATCGTTGATTTGTAGAAATTTTCTAGGATTGTTTTTACAAAGTTTCCAAAACACATTATGTAAACAATACTCACCAACCATATAATCTTTGTCCTTAGTCAAGGACGAAAAATCTGTTTCTAATATTTCGTTCCAATCCAATAATTGTTTTTCGTTGGATGATTCTTTATGTGATGCTAAAGAATTGAAACATTCTTCTCCTTCCCACGAAACACAAGACGCTTCAGTATTCATAATATCTGCTAATTGTACTAGATTTATATACTGTAAGATTCTGTTACCAAATCTTCCTCTTGTCATATCATCAATTCGGATCATCACAAACTTCCATAATATAATCTTCTGAGTCTTTCTTATATCCTTCTATTCCTTGTCTTGTATGTTTTTGAAATGTAACACTATCATATCCTTGCTCTCTACTATTTTCTATTGCATATTTTAGTGCATCCTGAATATCATCAAATTCTGGTGACTCTTTTAGTGTCTGTATGTGCTTATCGTCGTTGGTTCTAGATCCTATTGTAAATTCTTCATTTTCGTTTCCGCCCAGACTTTCTTTATATGCCAATATACTTTTTAGTTTTCTAATATTCATTCTATTAGGAAATTTAGCAAGACAATAGTTGAAATATATTTCATATTCCGATGCTCTACCTTGTCCAGAATGTGATTGATCTCCAATAACAGAAGAGAAGTTTCCTAGTGTACATTGCAAAAACGCTTGCCAAAAAGGACACCCATGAACCCCTTCAACATCCTCAAACAAAGATTCCAAAATGTCCTTCTGAAAAACCATGTGGTGTGTAATACCAGAATATTCCATTACTTGTTTTCGAATATCCGGCAACAACCTATCTAGATGTTCAAAGTAAGGAGCATAATGCTCTCTTCCTATATTGAAATGTGCAACATTGCCGGGAATATTTTTCTCTTCTATAAAATCGGTCTTCCTCAAAAACACAGTATCAGAATCCACAACCAAAACAGAAGAAGTTATATCTTCTTGGACAAATATGGTATACATTTTTAGTAACTGCTGATAATACCAACAAGTTCTCCAATGTTTTCCTATCATTGAAACAACATCCTCTATACTAAAAGGAAAAAAACTTTCTGGTATCCATTTTGCTTCGTCTGTAAGTTTGTTTCTGGACACAACATAAACATCTCCCAGCATTTTCACAGAGTTCTTGACTCCACTGATACATAAGTCTAAAGTTTCAATATCTTTTTCGTGTGCCGGAATGACTACATCAATCATCACTATTCTCCCAAAACCAATCTTTTTCTGTTTCTTTTGTTTCTAAAAAATCGTTTCTATTATGTTCCAAATGCCACTCCATTCTTTCATTAAAACTGCCCCTTCCATCTAATTCTTCAATTTTAGAATAAAAAACAAATCTGTCATTATTTAAATATGTTGGGGCTAATTTTCCATAGTGTATGGTATAAAACTCTTCTTGTTCTTTTACAATTTCGCCAGGGTTATTTGGTGATGGATGATATCTAGAACATCCACCTTTTTGAACATTTAAATTATATTCATATTTTTTATCTCTATTATATTTCATAAGAACATGTTTTACCCATGCATTTTTATCAAACGGGTCCCAATTTACTGATGTCCCATATTTTGTAGTAAATTTATCTACCCTATATTTTGTTTCGTCTTCCCATAAATTTATCATTCTAGTTCTCCACAAATCTACATCTATATCAATATTGTTTATAAAATTAACAATAGTTGGAGATGGAATCTCATCTGCATCTAAAAGCAAAACATATTCTGGGTCATGCTTGCCTATTAGTTTCAATATTTCTAATCTTTGTTGTGCTTCTTCTCTTTGATGTGGGTCGTGGGATGGTCTTGTTTTCCAAACAACATTATCATAAGACCTACAGATTTCTTCAGTTTTGTCGGTACTTCCATCATCGTAAATTAATATAGTATCACAATATTGAACTAAACTTTTTAAGGTTTTGTTAATAATAAATTCTTCATTTTTTGTTGGTATGCCACAAACTACTTTATGTTTCATATTATATTCTCCAAACAATCAAACTCATCAAACAGGGTACAATTATACTCATCTTCCAAATCTCTAATTTCTCTTCTCCAATCCTCAACAAACTGAATTCTGGTTTCTCTTTTTGGTTCTCCTCTGTTTGTTTTCACAACCCACCCATTAGGAAAATCTTTAGTTTTGAACAACCCATGTTGACCACCCCATTCTTTGAAAGGAAGCCATGGGCGAGAAAGAAGAAAATGTACAAACCTTATTTCGTCACATAAAGCAGAATATTCTTTGTTGATATATTCTTCGTTTCTGTTTTCTGTGTGTTGAAAAACATAGTTCCATACAACACTCAAGTCTGATATCTCAAAAATACCACCACCACCCCAAAAATCATTGAACTTATTTCCCCCGCCTAAAGCAGTAAGAACTTGTTGATCGTGAACTTTTCCTCCATGCCATTTCAAATATTTGTCTGTTGAAAATTTCTTGTATATATTCAGTGCTGCTTGAAACAAGTTCTTTTCTACCATTTTTTTGTTGTTGAAAAATAAAACACCAGAGTTGTATTCATTTTCTCTGTCTGATCTGGCAGCAATTTCAATATCATCCAACCAATCTATATCAATTTTATTTACACAATATACATCTGCATCAATGTAACAAGAATATTCATACCCCATCTGATGCAAAACTTCTGGTCCTATGAAATACCAAAACATATGATTTGGCCAATTTTCATTATGAACCCCGAATTGTTCTGATAAATCCACTTTGAGTAAAGTGATTCCGAACTTATCTAAAAACTTCAATTTGTCCTCATCCTCAACATCACTGATAATGTGCGGAACAAAATCCTCATTCTTCTTACAAGCAATAGTAAGGGCAGCACACATTTGCTCAATGTATGACTCGTCACCACAACTAAATATAGCAATCTTATTCTTCATAGTCTGCTTTGATATACAAAGCATCTCCCCGTATATTCATATTGTGTTCATGAACTAAATTGTCAATATTCATCAGCATATGCTTCTCCAATTTTGTTCATTGAATATGACACCATCTTTTTTCTCTGATCCTCAGTATTTTTCCAATCCCCTATTTCTATATAATTAGGAAATTTATACCTCTTGATGGAAAATGGTGGAACCTGAAAATAAGAAGAAAATAAATCAGTAACAACTTCTGGGCAATACAACCTATCTATATTACTCGAAAGTAAGGTCAACATCCACCCAAAAGTTCCAAATCCAATCACTAAATTTTTTGCATTCAAAATGGCACTAACATCTTCTCTTAGAGAACCACACTGTACCCGAATGTCTTTATTCCACGACAACAAACCACCAATACAAGGATTTCTTTTGTCTGGTTGTGTAACAATCAAAATATCTGAACATCCACTTTCCTCTATAACTTTCTGATAAAATGAGAGTGGTGGTTGAACATAATTTTCATGGGTCCACCCGCCAAAAATATCACCACTTCGGATATGAATAACCAAAGTTTCGTCTGTTATGTTTTTATAATCCACAAGAGAAAGGTGAGGTGAAACAAAACTGGCAAGTATGTCTCTTCTCTCTCTGTTGTTTAGTGTATAGTTGTATGATTCTCTTGTGAAGAAAAATTTACTTTCCTTCATTTGGTTACACGATCTTTCTTTTCTAAAATCAAAAGTTGGAATATCTTTCAAAAAATCCAGCGTATCAAGACAAGTTCCAATAGATGGCATTACTACTTGAGATCTGGTTTGTATTCCTACATTGATTGCATTACACAACTGAATCAGGCTATTTCCTAATTGTGTGAATTTTGATATTCTAAAAATATACCCCTTTTCATATAACACGACTATCTAACTCCTCCTTGTCTATTGTATACCTAACAAGTCGGTTGTGATTTGTCATAAAATCTTCATGAACATAAAGAGCATATACATCACCCTCTTCTCTAAACGAAACAACATGAGGAAAGGTCATATGTCCTGTGGTGTCAGAGGGAAGAATTTCATCTACAACCTTCCAATCAATTCCATTATCCGAAACCATAACAAGAGTTTTTGCATCCCAATATTTTCGGTGATGCCCGCTGTTCATCGCTCCTAAGAAGCCATCTGTATCTCCCCATGACCAATTCCCTTCTGTTTCGTCAAAAAGTTTAGACATAGATGTTGAGTTTGAAATTACTTCATTTTTGAAGTGTGGGGGGAATGCAATATACTTGCTACTGTTTGGATAAGGAAATGCACACATATAATAAAAATTTCCATGACTCATATCAAAAAGAGGATCTGTTTTGATCAAAATTGGAGAAGACCAATTTATCAAATCTTTTGAATGTGTATACATTACATGACGAACTCCTAAACTCAAATTTGCTCTTAGATATATTACATACTCTTTGATGTTATGATCATAAAAAATACTAGGGAGAGTATCAAAAGACAAAACATCTTTAGTGGACATAAACTCATGTCTATTTTGGTGAGACTCAAAATTTGGTGGAAGTTTCTTATTAGATTCTACACACTCCGTAAATGTGCTGAGTATTGGTTTATCGTAATAGGTTTCCCAATTGATACCATCTGCTGATTTGAAAACATACAAACCATTTGCGTGTCTTGGATGATGAAAACCATCTTCGAAAAGGAGTTTAGTATATTGAGGCCAAACAGGATCAGGAAACGGAACAACATCTAATCCTTTACTAAATTGGCAATCATTCAACTCCCCATACAAAGTTGCTTGATGTAACCCCAATTCGTGTGGTGTTTCTACAGACGCTCTACCAACATGATACCCACCTACCGCTTTGTATCTTTCTTCTTCTGGTGTCTCTGGATTTGTGTCAATAAACACACTAAAGTTGTGTGCTGATAATGATTTCTTTATGATGTTGTTATAAAGTGGTTTACGATACCCTTCACCACTTTCAACAGCATAGTGAATCTCTTTTGGTGTTTCCATTTGATAATAGATTTTATCCTCTACAACATGAGGATATTGACCGGCAAGAGTTCCCCTTTGTTCTCTTGCTTTCTCACGAAAATTTAGAATTGGTTTGTCTCTTTTTAGTGTATCCATTATCGGTAAATCTTATACAACACAATCGCACCACTTCCATCATTAGTATCAAAATAAGTGATCGCTTGCTCCAACCATTCCAAAAGATCATCAACCTTACTACTATCCATATCCGCATCTCGTAATGCATTTCTCAATCTCTTATCAAAATCACGAATCATAGTTGTACCAGAACCCCAATCTTGATGAATTGATTCATACTCAAGTTCATATCCTCTTATGCTGCAAAAAGTTTCCATATCAAACGGACAAATAAAATGCAAATCCGTCAAGGACATTGGGACATCAAATAATTTCTGAAGAGTCATCCACACATAACCTCTAGGATTTAGAAATGAAGGAGAACTAGTAACAATACAACCATTTTCATCAAGATGATTTTCAATCATATTTTCTAATTCTTCCCAAGGATTATCAAGATGTTCTAAAACCCCCTGCATTGTGATTACATCGAAAACTCCGTCAATATCTTTATAGTCTTTAGCAAAGAACTTTAGGTTTGGTATTGAAAATTTATTGTTAGCATTTTTGATCGCCTCTTCACTATAATCAACACCAATAACTTCAGACGCTCCAGCATGAGCAATCATTGCAGGAAGAATTCCTTCTCCACAACCAACATCAAGAACCTTTGATCCTTCCCAATTATTCATGCCAATTATGCTCCATGCTTCATGAAAAACATTACAAGTAAAGAAGTTTTCTGAACCTGATCTGAACACCTCGTCATATTTCTCTTTCAATTTAGCGTTGCTCATATCCTTGGCTCATCTCCTGTATATTTTGGTCTTAGGTGTCGCACAACAGAAACAGGATTCATTACATATTTTGCCTTGTTCCTGATACGAAGTGACCATTCTAAATCTTCAGCATCTCCATAGACCAAATCTTCATTGAGTGGGTTTTCTTCCATAAACTTTTTCTTTGCTACCCAATATGATCCAGAAATATACGAATGTTTAGAAGCATTCTTATCTTGTATATCCATCAATCCCCTTTTGGGGTAGTGAGGGTGATCCCATGAAATCCAATCACGAAATCTGTGTCCCCAAATATCTTGTATGATATTCATACAAATGTCCCAGTCATTTCCAAACCGCAAATACCCTTCATACCAACCAGGCATAAATGCATGATAGTCGTGAAGATATACTATATTTTCGTACTGTGCCTTTTTTGTAATGAGATTTTTCTTTCTAGTAATCCACCCACCCTGTTTCAACATATTCTCATCACACCACTGTTTACCCTTACCTTCTATTCCTGTTTCTTCGTCAAAAGGAATATGAACAATGTCTTTTCGGTTATGAAGAGAATACATATGTCTTCCTTCAGTTACTTCTGGACCTCCAACGATTATAATCTCATACTCTGGTATGTTTTGTTTTCTTACAGACTCAACTATACACCGCATTCTATCTTGCCAAGCAAAGCAAGACTGAGAAGTAGGAGCAGTAGTTATACCAAAAGAAAAATTCATTGCCTCGTTTTACATCCCCCTCTTCCACAACATCTTTTTTGTTTGCCTCTCTTCTTCTTGTAGATAAAATCAGCAACAGAAAAATCTAGAGGAGTATCAATATCAATTGCCTCTTCTTGACTTATCTCATACACATCTGGCGTTTCTCCAACCAAATCCCCACGAAGCATCATTTCTTTTTTAGTAATAATACACCCCCAACATACAGACATAAAATCAATCAAATCTTGACTATTTGGTTGTTCACCGGGTTCATAGTTGAATGGTCTAAATGAACCATCTTTGTTTATCAACACATGATGACCTACCGGATGAACAGCAACAAAGGTATCCATATTTTCTTCTATATACAAATCCACCATTCTGTTATATGTGTATTCTTTTATAAAAGGATAACAAACACTAGCAGATAACACATAATCTGTTTCAATACAATCAGCAACATGTTCATATAAATCACTTGGTTTGGTATATGATTGGGCATATTCTGGGTTTCTTTTTACCCAATCAATACCCTCATCCTGTGCTATTTCTATACAAATTGCACAATCAGTATTCAATACTATCCTCTTCAAGTTTTTTACACTCTGAAGTTGCCGTATTTTGTTTCGAAGAAGATTCATCTTGGGTTCTCCGAATAGTCGGATATTTTTGTTCTGAACCCTCTCTGAACCTTTCCTCGTCATTATCAATCCGGTTATTTCTTTCATAAGTTTCTTCCGTGTGTTCCTATTATTTCTTTTTCTTCGAACGCAATCAAATCACACACACTAATCAACCACATCATATGAATGTTTTCTACTATGTTGTATTCGTTGCTGTCAACCCAAAAATTTACATCACCTAAAGTTTTCAGATAATTGTTAGAAGAAAATCCTGTAAATGTTACAATACCACAACCAACACCATTAGCATATTTGGCTGCCCGTACAATATTCTCTGACATTCCAGAAGAACTTATCAACACCAGCATATCATTTTCATTAGCATGTAATTTAGTAAACCTCTCAACACAAGAATCATAACCAAAGTCGTTTGAAAATGCTGTTATAACGCTAGAATCGTTTAGCGGCAAACAAGGAATTCCTAACTGGTTCATAAAGTCAAGAGAAGCATGTGTTGCAATTGTATTACTAGCACCATTACCAGCAAATATCATTTTGCCGCCTCTTTCTCTAGTTTCTATAACCATATTTCGCATCTGAATAATCAAAGAATTCAAATCATCATTCATTATCAGATTTTGATAAATTTCAAATCTTTTGTTCAACCAAGTTTTCATCATATATCCTATCCATCATATTCATCAATTTCAGAGCATCATCTGATGTTCCTGTTGTGATTGGTGTGTTGTTTTGAATTGAATCAAAAAAATGTCCCACTTCTTCTTCCCACGATTTATCGGTGTAATATTCGATATGTTCTTCTGAATCCCAAGTTGCAACAGGACTTTCTGTTCTATTTTTTGCCATAGTCAAAACTTCATTTCCATAAGACCCAGAAGGAGTTTTCAAACCATTCAATACCAAATATCCTCGCTCTAAAAATATTTCTAAGGCAAACAAATGCCTCCATTGTGTCATTGTTGAATGAAGTGATGCAGCGACTCCGGTTTCGTTATTCCTCATAATTACAAATGCATTATCTTCTATACCATCCAATTTCCAATAATTGTTTGATATAATAGAGTGTATCTCATCAAAATCATTTGCTATATGGAGAAACAAATCCAACATATGAATACCTTGATCTATAAGAATGCCACCACCAGATAACTCTTTTTTTGATCGCCAATCTTCAAAAAAACTTTCATCAGAACTTTTACCATATCGACCTCTCATCCAAAGAACATCACCATATTTCTTTGAAGAGACTATTTTCTTTATATGCTTCACGCTTTCATGATGCCTGTGATTGAAACCATACATCAATTTACAACCAGAATTTCTTTCCGCTTCTTGAATCTCTAATATTTCTTTAGAATTGAAGGCTGGTGGCTTTTCGCAAAAAACATGTTTCCCGTTTTCTAATGCCTCAATAGTATACTTCTTGTTCAAATAATTAGGGGTACATATAAAAACGGCATCAACATGTTGAAAAACTTCTTTATAACAATCATCCCTCAGGGCAGGATCAATAACACTAACAACAGAACCACCATTCGACAGAATAGCATTCTCTCTAATTTTTCCCATCTTTCCATAACCAATAATAGCAGTTCTAATCATCAAAACCTTCCACAAACACCATCAAATCTTTCGCTGCATTCTCTAAAAACTTCTTGTTAGTACTTGCAATATGAGGAGTCATAAAGAAGCCGTCAGGATAAAACTCTTTCAATTTTCCTTCATATGGCTCTTTCCAAAACACATCAAACGCTGCTAAAACTTTACCATTCTTTATACTATCATACAAGGCATCTTCTGAAACTATTGAACCTCTAGAAGTATTTATGAGAATGGCTTTATCCTTCATCCATCCTATCTTTTCTTCATCAAAGAAATTCTTATTGTCCGAATTATATGGTATATGAAGAGAAATGCAATCAGATTCTTCTATCATACCTCGCAAATCTTCGATGTTATTACTATCAATATCAAACACATCGACTTCGAGAAAATCATCCATCTTTTTTGCCACCCGTTGTCCGATGTTTCCTCCCCCAATAATCAAAAGTCTATTATCTGAAAAAAGATTCCTAGAATTTTTTACCCAACCATCAACATATCCAACCGAAGCATAGAACATCTTGAAAATAAGATAACAAGTAAAATTAGCAGTCTCTTCATATATCACATCTATTGTTTCTTCAGACGGAAATCGAATCAATATATTTCTATCTTTGGCTTCATCAAATGGCACATTATCCCTACCAATTCCTACCCTGAAAATTCCTTTTGCGTTCGGAAATTCTTCTAAGCAAACAGTCTTGCTTCCAAGCAAAAGAATTTCAGCCTTTTCTTTATCATTAGAAGTAGTAATGTAATCGTCTAAAGTTTTAGTGTTAGCCCATATATTCATTATTTCAAAACAAGATTGTTTCTCTTTTCAAAAGGATATGATGTAAACATGTAGAATTTTTTCTCAGGATATAAAGAAAACATGTCTACCAAATAATCGTGTGTTAGTTTTGTGTTGTGTCCACTTTCAATCGTCAACCTTCCTTCGTCATCGTATGTACCATCTTCCCATAGCCAATCAACTGCTTTATCAAATTCATTGTTCTTGTAGTAATACATCTTCTTGTTGGTCTGAAACAAATCAAACCCAATAAGTGCAATCGTTGTATATTCCGATCTTGTTACAAAATCATGAAACGCTAATATGCCAGTAGATGGGTCTAAATCTTTATATTTGAAATTCTTTCTTATCTCTGTGTTGCTTCCTGTATCCACAATCTCTCTAATACCCAGTCTAGATACTTGCTTTGGTGTGTATGATGTTGATGTTCTATTTGCATAATCATAGTGCGCCCTATTACCAACAACAGATTCATATCCTTCGAATACGGGTCTTCCACAAGCAACAACAACCGTAAACCCGTCTATGAAATCCTTGGTACATCGTTTTACACTTGGACCTTTGCCAAGTATGGCGACTGAGTTCTTATACATTCTGGTAACACCTTATCATCTATTTCCAACTCCCTTATAGAAAAATCTACATTTTCGTCAAAAGGATATTCCTTTTCCTCTATAGCCTTTTCCAAAATTTCCTTGTCAGCACAAAAACGATATCTAGGATGACTATATGTGTGCAGTTTATATACCATTTCTTCTGGAGTCATACACCAAGAAAAATGGCATCCAACCTTTTTAGAAACAACCTTTCCCACATCCCTCCAATTGCAAGGAAAATGGTTTCTAAAAACACTATACTTCGTTGCTATTGGTGAAACAAAATCCTTTCCTTCCCAAAGATATGTTGTTTTATAGAAGAACTGATACAGATTTAGTCTGACTACATTATTTAGGTTTACTTCGTTTACAATATAATCATACGACTCTCTGTATATGATTTCATCTGCATCAATAGAAATGATAATGTCGTTATCATCGAATGATTTCATCCTACTGAAAAATCCCCTCATGACGGGTTCGTTGATGTTGTGTATTGCATCTTCGTCTTCGTATGCTTCTACTGCATAATCACCAATCTTACAAGGCATATACAAAATTTTATCTCGTAACTCAGCAGGAAATTCATGAATATGATCTTGGAATATAAATTCTCTAGGTTGTCCTGTATGGGTTCTATCAAATTCGCAGATGATGAACTTATCAATATGGTCATATGCCTCTATGAGATTCATTATCAAAAATTTTATTTCGTGGGGAACATAAAAGTATGTCTTCAAATATATCATATGGCTCTCCAAATCATGTAATCATCATTACCACCATTATACAACCCAACCCAAAATTTGTCATTCACTTTTCTTCTATTATCTAACCATTTTTCGGAATGGATTATCTTCTTTGTTTTGCCTATAAACCCGGCACATATACAATATGTAGATGGACTCGAAATGATATATTCACATTCAGTCATTAGTGAAAAATCTTTGATGTAGTTATTTCTATTTGGTGTATTTTCACCAACAATAACATTCTTAGATTTGTCCGCATCTAGGCGTGACAACACAGAATTATATGCTGGTAAAGTAGTATCGTCAGTAAAAATATAATAGGTTTTCGCGTCTTCGATAGCATCAATGGCATCCATGTAGTAATTTTTATCCAGAACAGCATCAAAATTCCAACTAAAAAAGTCAGTTCCTCTAAAATGGATAGCAACCGATCCCTCTTCAACCTTTGGTTTTTCTTTCAATTCAAATATAGATCGTGTTGAAACAACATTCCAATCAAAAAAATGTTCACCTAAGCAAGGATCAAGAATATAAAAATGTTTATCCTCAACAACAATATTAGAACTGAGCATATTTCCTGTAAAATAATCACACCCATCCCAGAAAACAGAATGCCATACCTCTCCAGACTTTTCTGCTAACTGCCTGAGGTTGTTATAGAACAGCAACCTATTACCAAATCCCCAATCTGGCGGAACATGACTGATGGATATCATTTGTTAGTTCTCCATCCTTTATTTTCCCAATATTTATATAAAGAATGACGAATATCGTTATGATCAATCTTTCTCCAAGTTGCAAACTCATCTCCACCAAGATTCGGATTTGTGTCGCCCCAATTTTCAGGAACGCTCTCTTCTTGTGTAGGAAGATATGAATCTATATCACCGTATATTTGGCAAGATGCACAGAAATGAATGTCTTCTCCATTCTCAAAAGTAGGAGCAGATTCTCTCCACATATAATGTATCCATTCTGTTTTGAAAAACCAACAATGCCCAACAATATCACATTTGATCGGTTCAGAATTTACTATACCGTCACAAAGACCACTACCAAAGCCATTCTTATTTCGGCAATTGGCTCCCACAATACAATTTCTTTCATCGCACAATTCTTTACAGTGGTTTAGCCAATTCCTTGCTGGAATAGTATCATCATCAAAAATGGCTGTATATTTGGTATTGAATAGTAGAGGAAGGGTGAACCTTCCATGAAATTTGAAATTCTTATCTTTAGAATGAATATGTTTGAATGAATATTTCTTCTGAAGATATGAAATGTCTAGATGAGATTCATTCTGATACACATAAATTTCGTCAATACTGGCTGTTTGGTTTTTGATAGCCTCCAACTGCTTTTCCAAGTTGTTTCTTTTCCAGACAGTTAGTACTACGGTTACTTCACCCATCCGCCAGACCTTCTAGGATTGTCTGTGTGGTCTTGAAAGACCCTTTTCTTGAACAGTTGGCATCATACCACCCTCTACCGTTATCTGATAGATATTTCCACTCATTTTCGCTTATATTGTTCACAATATCTCGTACATCTTCTGGAGAACTGGCTTTCAGGTAATGATCGCCTTCACTCATCTTGTTATAGAAGTCGAGACTACACCCATCTGTGTATATCGGTACTGTTCCTAGTCCCAAATATTCTATTTCTCTGTTACATTTTGGACCATAACCCGGAAGAACTAACCCAAAATGAGAATGTTTTACGCGAAGTAGATATTCGTTTTGTGAATAGGGGTAATGATTCACATTCCCCATCAAAACTGGCATACTAAATTCTTCAATACAAGAAGACCAGTCGTGTCTGGTTCGATTTTGGTGTTGAATATTATTCTCAATTTTACCTAAAAATATAGAAGTAAATTTTCGGTTGTCATATGAAATTATACCGTTACTAATCTCCTTTTCTAACTGTTTAGGATGTCTAGCCCAAAATATCCAAGGAGAACAATTTTTACAATCCTTTTGCATATTCGAAAAAAGTGCATAATTCCACCTTTCTGGCAAGAAATCAAATCTTGCATATTCATATAACAAAGTATCACCAACTCCATTAGCCCAACAAAAACGATCATCACTTTCTTCAGTAGTACAATAACCAGACTCTTCCCACATTGACAAGAGTTCCCTAAATGTATCGCCCTTATGACATAAACTGTTACGATATATCTTCATTGCCCATACATTTCTGCTATTGTTGAATTATCATCAAATATTCTTTTTATTTGTTTAGCAGCATCATTATCAAACTCAAGCATTCTTTTAGTAAATTCTCCCCGTGCATCAGAAGGTTCTCCTGCCCAACCAGATAACTCTTTTTCTTCTACAAGAGAAAATACTTCTTCTTGTTGTTCATTTATAACAACAGATTCTAATTGATCTCTTCGTATTCTTTCACAAGGAAAAACTGCTTGTTGTGATTGATTGTCTATAGGGCAATCTAAGAAATGTTGTCTAAGATAGGTGTTTTCTTGTGAATGTATAAATGTTTGTACCATCAAATATTGATCTTGTGCCCAAGGCATGTTGTTTCTGTTTTGATAATATTCCTCGAATGTTTTTGGAAAATTGGGTATCATCTTTGGTCTAAAGCCAGATAAACCACCTAACATATCACACCCCTGTTCGTGATAATGGTTTACATGAGATCTGATTGTTTGAATGTGATACCTATCATTCTTCTCAAAGAATTTTGTGGCTAGAAACTCATTTCTGTTTGGAATAGAATCAACATCCCGTGTAAAGAAACATTCCACTTTTGAATCCCAACACGGTAACATTCTCCACAACATAGGTTCCGATGTACTTTCAAATCCCATATCAACAACTTCTATTTCAATCCCAGAATCTCTGAGAACAGGAAATAGTGGATGATACTGAACACTATGACTGATATAGAATTTGGTTGTATACTTTGGGTACAGAATGGAATTGGCAATTATCAAACTTGGTATATTATACCAATATCTTTGAGAATCCATTCTTTTTGGATCCCAAGTACGATGAGAGTGCATTACTCTTGGTTCAAATAAACAGTACGAAAGGAGATTCATTATAATGATATAGTTTCAACTTCAAAGTTCCTTGATTTTCGTTCATCAAATATTGCGCCATCTTTCTCATACATTTCTTTGTTTTCATTTCTTGCATGTAATTCATCAAATGGCTGCGGTGTCCATTCATGCCTAAACAAACAAACTGGCGATATGGCTATCTTGTTTAGCATCATACAAACAAGAGTCATTTCGTTATCGCAGAAAACAGATGTATATGAGGGATTGTATAGATACCCCATTGCTTCATATAACTTCCATCCTATTACTGGAAGGGTCATCAGTAGATCGTTTGGTGGTCGTAAGCCATCATAGAATTTTACTGCTCCGTCCATCTCAGGAAAATTCTCTTTCATTCCTTCAACAACAAGTTCATCGAATCCTTCGAAACACGGAATCATATCATCAGATAAAAGAAGAATGATATCAGCCTTTTCCTCTTCTAAGTTTGCATTGCAGGCTTCTACTTTGGTTTTAGAATTGCCATAATGATATATCAAGTTTATACCAGAAGACTTTTTGTCTTCTAGATATTGCTTTATATCTTCATTATTCATTGTCTCATCATCAGTATCCATAGTGATAACGAATCGAACATTATGATTACCCGATAAATGATTTATCGTTTTGTCTAAAATGTGTTTGAATTTGTCTGGTCTGTTTCTTGTAGGAAATTTGATCAGTAACTTGCTCATAATAAAAACTCACTATCTAATGGCGATTACCTATATGATATTTTGGTATAAGTTCCCAATTTTCTTTTTCTTTGTAAGGTAGTATTTTGATTTGAGCCACACTTGCCTGTGGTTCATGATAATCCTCATCCTCAAGAATTTCCACCAATCCCCATTCCTTGAGCAATCTTACTATAGTGTTTCTTCTTCCTACATCACCTTCAGAAATGTCTGATTCTAAACCATCCATCTCAAACAATTCTTTGAAGTGCATAATAGCATATCGTCCTCTTTTATGGAGAATGTGACAAGATTGATATAATTTGTTTTCGTTTCTTGATGATATACCAATACGAGTAAGAGTTTCTTTTACTTTCAGGAAATCATCTTCTTTTTTCAATTCTATTTCAATCCCAAGTCCTTGAAAAATATCGTCAAGTTCTTCCATAATATAGCCACTTTCTTATTTATACCCGCCTCGTCTTAGAAGGCTCTAAGTATGTATCATATTGCTGTTTTTCACTTTTGGTTATCGGTTAGTAACTCCCGAATTTCTTCAATATCTTTTTTCGAAAGTATAGACAAGGCTTCTTTTGCTTTCTGATTTGAATAATCAAAGAACTCTTTTACCAAATCCAACTCCTGAATCTTTTCATTTTTGAGCCACTTGCTGTATCTTTTTCTCTTTCGAACAGAATGACGAAGATAGTCAAATTGTAATCCACTATCCAAATGAGGCATTCTGTTGATTTCGTTCACTTGAAATATTGTGTCTGGGAAATAAGACAAGCAACGATTGATAACAAAGGGGGTATATTCCTTTTCAATTTGTTCATCTTCTGTATTGAAAAGCGGTTCTTTGCTATGATTTATTGCGGTAAGAAAGTCACTCAGTTTCATTTCTAATCACCGCAACAACATGTTCTCGTCTGATCACATCAAATTTTTCATGTGTTCCTATTCTACTTCTAGCATCATAGAAAACTATATCACCTTCTTCAAAACCAATTTCTGGAATATCGCCATTCGAAATGGGGAGTCCGGTTCCCATTGATATTATTTTTGCTTCAACAAAACTACTAGAAAGAACTTGGCTTTCTTTGTAAATAATTCCCGACTCTGTAGTTTTTTCCGAGTCATAATCTACTTTCTCGACGATAATATAATCGCCTTGTGCTTCAATATTATTCATTTGAATTCAGCCTCCAACATAATTTCAATCAAACATGCAGTCGCATTTATTTCCAAATCTGCAACAAACGCAGACTTGTATTGATATTCTCCTAAGATAAGAATAACAGCAGGAACAGTCTGCGGAGTTATATATTCGTGTATGTGATCATACAATTTTCGAAAAATGTGGGTCTGGTCATTATCTAAATTCCGAACAACCCATTTTCGAACATTTGCAAAGTCTTTATCTTTCATAGACTTCATCAAATCTTTGATTTCTATTTCGCCAAGTTGAGTCAGTATTCCAACATCAATACTTCCTGAAACAGAATACCTTTGTAACTCATTTATTGTTCTTCTAAAATCTGGGAAATGTTTTGTAATCAATTCCACCAATACCTTCTCATCGTATGGAATATTTTCTTCATCTAAAATGTATTTTATTCTAGAGAGAAACTCTGATGCCAATTGAGGTTTCTCGTTGTTGGGAATACTAAATTCTATATTTGTACAACGAGAATGAATCGGTTTGATAATTCTATTCTTATAGTTACATGTGATAATAAACTGACAATTATCAGCAAACTCTTCAATTGCTCCTCTAAGAGCCGGTTGAATACTTTGTGCGTTGCTGTAGTCAAATTCGTCAAGAATTACTACCTTACCAGAACCAGACAAAGAAATAGTACTCGCAAAATCTTTGATGGTTGTTCGTAATGTATCAATTGTTCCTGATTCAGAACAGTTGATCAAAATCCAATCTAAACCAAGTTCTTCACATATTGCTTTCGCAATTGTAGTTTTACCACAACCAGCCTTACCAGACAAAAGGATATTCTGTGCATCGCCTGATGCTACCATATCTTTGAATGTTTTTTTGATATCCTTTGGAAGGATACATTCTTGAATTGTCTGTGGTCTATACTTTTCGACCCATAAATATTTTTTCGTCAACACTTCATTCATAATATACACCAACCTTTACACTTCAATTTTTTGCTTCACTTGCTCATTTATCCAGTGATATGTCTTTTCAATACCTTCTCGTAAAGGACGAGATGGGGACCAACCCAACTCCTTTTCAATAAGAGTGTTCTCAGAATTTCTTCCTCTGACTCCTAAAGGTCCGGGTATGTTGTTGATTTTGATATCTTTTCCCGAAATATCTATAATCATTTTTGCAAAATTGTTTATACTAATCATTTCATCTGAACCAACATTATAGGGTCCGTGCTTATCCGATGCCATCATTTTCAAAGAACCTTCCAAACACTCATCAATAAACAAGAAAGATCTTGTTTGAGAACCGTCCCCCCAAACATCAATATATCCCCCATCTTCTGTTTCTGCAATCTTTCTACAAAGAGCAGCGGGGGCTTTTTCTTTCCCTCCATCCCAAGTTCCTTGCGGTCCAAAAATGTTGTGATAACGAACAACCTTCACATCCAGTCCGTAGTTTCTGTGGTAAGAAAAATACAACCTTTCAGAAAATAACTTTTCCCAACCATATTCGCTGTCTGGTGCAGCAGGATATGCACTACCTTCAGAACAATCTGGCGTATCCGGTTCTAGTTGATTGTATTCTGGATAGATGCAAGCAGATGATGAATAAAACACTCTACCAACATTTGACTTTTGACATCTCTCAACAACATTGAGATTGATAAGTGCAGAATTATGCATTACATCGGCATCATTTTCGCCCGAAAAAATATATCCTGCTCCACCCATATCTGCGGCTAGTTGATATACTTCATCAAAACGACGATCAAAGACATCATCACAAACATCCTGACTCCTCAAATCGCCAACAACAAATCTATCTGCTGATGATTCAAAAAATTCAGGACGCTTTAGGTCACAAACAGAAACCCAATGCCCTTCTCTTTTTAGGTGTTCAACGAGATGACTTCCTATAAATCCACCGCCGCCGCAAACGAGAATATTTTTCATAGACATCTATCCTTCTTGATAAGTTGAATCCGTTTCTAATGCAACATAATACACCAAATCATGTATGTGATGAACAAACTTACTAACAGCAGATTTACAAAGAGAAACTGTATAATCGCCGGGGAGTAACTTCAAATTCTCAATCTTATAGTAGAACTCGAAAGAATCATCTCCGTTTGGATTATCCCCAACATTCACCAAATACTGATTTGTTGTGGGGGACTTCTTATCCAAAACCAACAATTCAATAGTCCCTTCAGAATCATTAGAGCGAACACACAAATCCGACAACTGCAAGACAGACGCAGTTTTTTGTAAATCGTTGAATGTGTCTTCCGTCAAAACAAAATCAAATGCAACCTCTGGCATTTTGATTTGCTTTGTTAGTGTTGTCAACAATTTAGGTTCAGAATAATAATAAGAAACAGTTCCGCCATTCTTTTCATTTATCTCCACAAACTTGTCATTGAAAACAAATTCTGGATCGTTGAAAAGTGACACAGTTCCTAGAAATTTGTTCATATCCCAAACGCCAAACTCTACCGGAAAATCTTCCATAACAGTTGCCTCTGCCACTACATTTTTGGCAGGAGTAATTGTTGTAATTCTATTACCAACCTTCACAAATAAATTTGAGTTTAGGGTTGAAAAATTCTTCAATATTGCAAATGTTTCTTTTGATAGTTTCATAATATCAATATCCGTAATCATTCATAATCTCCAATTTTACACATCACAGTTCAAAATATCCATAATCATCCTTGTCAAGGATACCATCCTTTACATCATCAAGCAATCGTTTTCTCCAATGTCTTTCAGATCTTTTTTTCGTCTTCTTCTTCCTACCCCTGCTCCTAACCAAACGAGCATCTTCTCCGTTATCAGAAAATGACTGATTTCTTTTTTTACCCGACATCTGTTCCTTTTCTCCTTTAGAATTCCCCACCCGCAACAATAGAAGGTGTTATTTCTTTCCATCCAGCAGAAGAATGAAGTGGTCCCATTCCTTCTTCTATATTTTTGTTTGCAATATAAGTCTTGTTCTTATGTTCTACTATATCACCTTTATTATATTTGATATAATTTCCCTCATCATCCGTCACACGAAAAATTCCCCTATGGTTCTTTTCATTTCCTCTTCTTAGTAACGAATTTCTTTCAGCAAGAAGAAGTTTGATTTGTCTCATTTTTTGTTCTAATTCTTCTATTCTAAAAATCAATCTCATAATAGCCAATGTATTAGAAGATAATTGGTTTGAATGATTTTTGTTGATAAGTTCGTCTGATTGCTTATCTTCTACAATCAGTTTTCTCGCCATGAGATAACTTCCTTTATCATACCACTTCTTCAAATGATTCCAAATACTCCAATTTCCTGAAAACATATTACTTCTTCTTTACTAAAGCGTTCTTCAAAGATTTGATTTTTGGTTCAGCCATCATTCTCATATATTCACGATCCTCTTTGTTGGTGTTTCTTTGTCTCCAAAAATCTGATTCAACAATAAACTCGTAAATGTTTTTCTTGTTCCATTGAATCTGAATACGAACATCTTTTCCCTTCTCAAAAATCGGCCAATCATCTGCATCTGCTCGCTTATAAGTTTTCACAACAAAATTTGAAGACAAAAGAGATAATTCGTTGTTTATATGTTCCTCATATGATGAATTGCTCATAGATTTCATTCAGACATCACCAATTCTTCTGACTCAATTAGAGAAACCGTTTCCGTTACTACAAAAAATGCTTCATAAGGATCAACATTTGCTGATGGTCTTCGATCCTCGATGTAACCTTTCCATTCATTATTTATTGTCGAAACAGGAACTCTAACAGAAGCACCACGATCCATTACTTTCCAAGTAAATTCTTCAATGTTTGCTGTTTCGTTGCTTCCTGTTAGTCTCTTCTCATTACCAACACCATAAACACTCATATGATCTTCGTGTCTTTCTCCCAAAAAGTCACAAATATCAGAAATATATTCTTCTCCTCCATCTTCTCTCATAGTTTTGGTCGAGAAATTGATATGGCAACCAGCACCGTTCCAATCACTGCTATCAACAACTTTAGGATCAAAACTAACATACATGTCCCGAACTTCTGCTAATCTTTCAAGAATGTATCTTGAAACCCAAAGTTGATCCGCACACGATATTGCCGACACCGGACCAATTTGATATTCCCATTGAGACTTCATTACTTCTGCATTCGTTCCACTCAAACTAATACCAGACTGAATACAAAATTGGGCATGGGTTTCTGAAACTTGCCTGTGTGCATTTGTGATATAGTTAGAACCAACACCGCAATAGTACTTACCTTGTGGTTCGGAATCTATATTCCAGTCTGCGGGCTTATTTGTGGCTGGATCCATAAATGAATATTCTTGCTCAACTCCAAACCAAAAATCATTTGGATTTGTTTGGTTGTTTACCATATCTCGAAGTTTTGCTCTTGTATTACTTTTGTGTGGTGTTCCGTCAGAATTGAAGACTTCACACAGCACAATATATGATACATTACCCCTTTGATTATTTGAAAACGGATTACCAAAAAACCTGACTGGCTTCAAAACCAAATCGCTATCTGAAACATCTGCTTGTTCAGTACTAGAGCCATCAAATGACCATTCTGGTACTTGTTCAATTATCTTGTCAAACGGCAATGGATTTTCTTCACTGCCAAATTCTAGTGTCATATAACGAGTTTTACTTCTCAAATTTTTAGTATCATAACCATCTAACCATACATAATCCAATTTGGCAAGTCTCTTTGTAATATTAGATCCTTGTGAATTGGGTCTTGGTTTTGGTTTTGGAGCAATGACCTTTTCTCCTTTAGCCCACTTTTCTAGAACATCCTTTTCTTTGAAACCGCAAACCATATTGCCAGTTTCCGCATCTACAAACAAAGGTGTCCCGCATCGGATGCTATGTTTTGACTGAATTTCGTTTGCTTCTTTCGCATCCTTCTTATCAGTTACATTCAAAATTGTTATTTCATAGCCATCTTTTCTCAATTCCTCAACAACCGGATCTGCTTTCTTGCACCAACCGCAATTGGGATTCATGATATAAACTAGGTTATGGTTTTCTTTATCACTCTTTTTATCAGTCATATCAACTCTCTTTCTTCAATATCATCTTCAATGTATATCTATGTATCATACTATTCAGTTCTAAAACATCAACAACATTTTTCTTCATTGGTATAGAATTTTATCTTACAGGATCATATGGTACATACTCATCCTGCGTCTTGTAAAAGCCACTTTCTCTTTTCTCATCCTCAATCATATCATCCAACATAGACTCAAATGTATAATTGGGTTTCCACCCCAATTCTGTTCGAATTTTTGTTGAATCCCCCCTCAAATCGTGTAGTTCCTCTGGTCGTAAATATTTTTCATCCAGCACAACATAATCCTTATAATCCATACCTAATTTCTTGAAAATATACTCACAGCAATCCTGAACACTATGAGAAATTCCTGTCGAGCAAACATAGTCTTCTGGTTCATCTGCTTGTAAAATCATCCACATTGCTTCAACATAATCTTTAGCATGTCCCCAATCTCTTCGAGCATCAAGATTTCCCATACGAAGTTCTGTGGCTTTTCCTAGTGCTATTGAAATCGCACCCTTCACAATTTTACTTGTAACAAAGTTAGAACCTCTTCTTGGTGATTCGTGGTTGAAAAGTATCCCGTTACTCACAAACATATCATAAGAATGTCTATAATTTCTGCTAATATTATATGCGAATACCTTAGCACAACCATACGGACTTACTGGACGCATTGAAGTGGTTTCCCTTTGAAAACCATCCTCATCAACACAATTTCCAAACATTTCTGAAGATGATGCTTGATACATTTTTGCTTTTGGACAAACCAATCTACACGCCTCTAAAACATTCAACACACCAGTTGCATCTGCTTGTACTGTATATAAAGGAACATCAAAACTGATTCTTACATGAGATTGTGCTGCCAAATTATAAACCTCATCTGGTTCAACCTTTTGTAATATATGAATCAACGAAGAAAGATCCGTCAAATCACCATAATATAAATGCAACTTATCAAACACATTATCTAATCTTGCTGTTTGATTTTCTGCAACAGAATTTCGTTTCAAAATTCCGTGAACCTCATACCCCCTATCTAAAAGAAATTCAGCAAGGTATGAACCATCTTGTCCATTTATTCCTGTAATCAATGCTTTTTTCATAATCTGCATACTCCATAATTCTTCATAAACCAAGCAATCGTTTTATCCAATCCGCCATGAATAGGAGTAAACTCAAAATCTGGCAAGTTTTTCTTCAAGACATAATTATCCGATGGTTTTTTCAACTGACCATCAGGATATTTATTGTTATAAACAATATTACCTTCGAACCCTATTCTCCAGGCAATTTCTTGTGCTAAAGTTGCAATACTAATTTCTTCATCAGGAGAAATAATAAATGGTGTTGAATCGTCGTAATTGTGTAACACCCATTCTGTTATCTTAGCAACATCATCAACATATATAAATTCTCTATATGCTCTGCCAGTTCCCCACACAACAAAATCTGTATTGTTTTCTTTTGCTTCAAAACATTTACGAATTAGTGCAGGAATAACATGACTACTTTCTAAATCAAAGTTATCGTTTGGTCCATATATGTTACAAGGAATCACCGTAACAAAATTACAACCGTACTGATCTCTGTATGCTCTACTCTGAACCTCTAGCATCCTTTTTGCATATGCGTATGCATAATTTGAAGAATGTGGCTCTCCTTTATGGATTTGGTCTGGTGTGAGAGGATACTTTGCATCATCAGGAAATACACAAGTTGACATAAAAGAAACAACCTTCTTCACCCCCGCAACTCTCGCCGCTTCTAGAAGATTTGTATTCATTATGATATTGTTATGATAAAACTCTCCAAGATGATCAGTGTTGGCTTTGATGCCACCAACCCTTGCTGCACAATGTACTATTGAATCAATACAATTGGCTTTTAGATAGTCAACAATATCTTGTACATACAACAGATTCAATTCTTCGCTTGAGGGTTTATAATCTGCTAATATAGCAGAACCAACTAAACCACTCCCACCTGTTACCAATGTGTTCATCATTTTATCCTACTAAAATTATTCTTCTTCTCAAACACAATATGATTGCTAAACTTATCTGTCATTGTATCAGATTTATGAGAGATTACAAATATATTTGCCCGATTTCCGAAAGTTGTTAGAAGTTTCAGAAACTCCTCTGTTCCAACTGAGTCCAATGATGAATCAAACACTTCATCCAATATCAACAAGTTACAATTCACACTGTTCTTCAATCTGGCTACCTCTCTCCACGCCAATAGCAAAGACAAGTCAATCCGTAATCGTTCACCTTCACTGAAACTATGATATGTAAATTCATCACGATGGCGACTCTTGATTGTTTCGTTGAAATTTTCATCCAAGTCAAACTGGCAAAAGAAGTCCATATCCGCAAGATACTTATTGATAAGTTTGTTCATAATTGGAAGATAATGTTTGATAATCTTCGCTTTGATGCCACTATCCTTCAGTAGAACACTCGCAATCTCATAATAATGCTTATCCTCTGCCTGTTTCTTACGATCACCAACATATCCTTTACCCTCACCAATCAACTCACTAAGTTCCTTTTTGGACTCCTCGACTTCTTCACCTTCTTCCATTATACCTTCGATATTCTTTTGCATCTTCTCAATGTAGCGAAGGGACGAATCAATTTGATTTTGCTTCTCGTTGATTTGTGTTTGTAAGGAATCGACCGTTTGCAATACGGAATTGATATCATCTAACCGCTTTCCTGTATCATTCATATTATCTACCAATTCAGCAATACCGTCTTCCACTTCTTTCTTCTCATCTGACTTTTCTTTGAATACACATTCCTTGTGGTGTTCTTCGATGTCTTGTTTGCAGGACGGGCAAATATCGTTCTCCTTATAGAACTTTACATTTTTATCAATATTTTTGATTTTGTTTTTGAGTTGTTGTTCTAAACCTTCCATCTTCAACAATTTTCGCGGTACTTCATCCTTGTCTTTGACTTTCTCAAGAAGATGATCTATATTCTCTTGTTTGATTTTTATTTCTTTTTGGATTTCTTTGATTTGCTTGCGGGAATTCTCTATTTCATTGTTATAACTTTCTACCGAATCGGAAGATTTCTTCAAAAGTGTTTTTATTAGTTTCTCTTTTTCGTCAACTTTACTCTTGACAAGTTCTACCTTATGATCTATATCTTTGATATGCTCTTTTGCCACTTGAAGTCTCGCACGAACAAGAGTATTCATCACAGAAAACACATCAATGTCTAATAGATTTTCAACAACAAGTCTTCGGTCTTTTGCAGTGAGTTTCATAAAGGGAACATAATTGCTACTCCCCAAGATGACAACTTGACAAAATGATTTGTATGTCATTTTTAGAATTTGCTCCTCAAGAATCTTTTGATAATCTTTTGATTTGGAATCTTGATCAATCAAATTTCCGTTCTTGTAAATCTCAAACTTTTTTGGGTT
>Ga0080013_1001293_pt1 | contig 33685 bp, 14 predicted proteins | sample ETNvirenome_6_85_FD_69236 | JGI IMG/M metagenome (GOLD analysis project Ga0080013, IMG submission 69236) | Marine viral communities from the Pacific Ocean - ETNP_6_85 (SPADES assembly) (version 2) | ecosystem: Environmental > Aquatic > Marine > Oceanic | place: Pacific Ocean | collected 2013-06-19
TCTCTAAATTGGAAACACTGCGGCGGCGAACGTAAGTCCACGCCCAAGGGCTGCCAACCGGCCCCGCCGCCCAAGGAACTCGGCCAAGCCGACACCACCACGCCCGGACCAGCGAAGTGTCCCACCGCCGGCATGCACCGAGCGGTACCGGCGAGTGAACATGTTAAGGGTGTCGCATCGGGCAAGGAACTCGATCCCTGCTTATATGTCAATTCCGACGGCTCGACGTGGAACAGCGATGCGCTCAGCAAAGTCCCCGGCGCGCTGGTCGAAGAGGTCGGCGGCAAGTTCAACAAGATCCAGGTCTATGCCGACACCGCGGCGACGCGCATGTCATCGATCGTCGAGGCGCTGGACTACTGGGGCGGCACCGACAAAACGTTGTTATATGACACGCTTGACGTCCTGACCGCGGCAGAAAAAGACTGGATTTGCCGCCGTAATATTTGGCCGGGCGGCCCGAATAGGCATGATTATAGCTTGATGTATAATATTTGCAATGATTTAAGCTCAGGTGAGCAAGACACACTCTACAAAAAGATTGGCTGTAAATGCCAACCCGGCGACTCATAGATCTATTTCTAGAAACGGTTTGACAACTTTGGCATTAAATAACTAATTAATAGAGACTAATGGAAATAATTTAAACATGGCTTCAGGTTTTTCAGTAAAGTTGCCGTTTTTCTACGACAAAGAGGACGGCCCATATCGCTTAACAAAGACTCTTCCAGAGAATATTAGACAGAATTTTAAAAATTTAGTTTTAACAAACCCGGGCGAGAGGATAATGGATCCAGAATTTGGAGTTGGCTTTAGTCGAATTTTATTTGAAAATTATAGTCTAGACTTGATTGAAGAATTAAAGGGAAGACTTTATGATCAGGTTGCAAGATATCTTCCTTTTATAAATATAGAAGAGGCTCGGACTGATTTTGTGGATCATACTTTGAATGTAAAAATAACATATTCTATACAATCATTAAAAATAACAGACGCTGTTTCACTAGATTTGACTCAGAAGTAGGAAAAATAAATGGCAAAAAAAGCACCCCCAATAAAGCTTACTAATCGAGACTTTTCATCAATTAAAGAAGATTTGATTAATTATGCTAAAGTTTATTATCCAGACACCTATAAGGATTTCAACGAAGCTTCCTTCGGCGCTTTGATGTTAGATATGGTTGCCTATGTTGGTGATATGTTGTCTTTTTATGTAGATTATCAAGCAAATGAATCATTCCTCGATTCGGCGATTGAAACAAAAAATATTATTAAATTGGCAAAACAATTGGGATATAAGTATCCTGGGGCTCACGCTTCAAGTGGTTTGTGTACGTTTTATATTACAGTTGATGCTAGCAGCGGCGCACCAGCATCTGAAAATGTTCCTATTTTAAGTAAGGGTTCGACGTTTGCCGCCGTCGGCGGTGCCGTTTTTATATTGGTAGAAGATGTTGATTTTTCAGCTTCCAGCGCCGATATTGTTGTTGCAGAAGTTAATGGTGATGGTCAGGCAACCAAGTTTGCTTACAAAGCTTATGGAACAGTTACATCTGGCAAGCTTGTAACAGAATTATTAACTATTGGCGATTATGAAAAATTTATGCGAATACAATTGTCAACAAAAAATGTTACAGAAATTATTTCTATTGTCGATGGCGAAGGCCATGAATTTTTTGAAGTAGACAACCTTTCACAAAACATTATTTACAAAGAAGTTAGGAATACTGTTGATAGTACAACTGAGCATGCTCCTTATATTTTGAGAGAAATGGCAGTACCAAGAAGATTTACAGTAGAACACACAATTGAGGACGAAGCTTTTATACAATTTGGATATGGCTCAGAAGCAAATTTAAAGCAAGATAAATTTCCAGATCCAGCTTCTGTGGCATTAAATTTCCACGGAAAGACTTATTTTTCTGATAACTCATTTGATCCAAGCATTCTTTTAACAACAGATAAATTTGGCGTTGTCCCTGCAAAAGGTCAAATGACGGTTACTATGAGAGTTAATCCACTTGACAACGTTAATGCTGGCGTAAATGCAGTTTCAACAGTTATTAATCCTATTTTTGTATTTAAAAACCCCGAACTTTCATCAGCTTCTAGATCTTCAATAGTTACTTCTTTGGAGGTCGACAACGAAGAAGCAATAACTGGCCAGACTAAAGCTATCACACCAGAAGAAATTAGAATTAGAGCTATGGATTCATACGCTTCTCAAAATAGAGCAGTTACTCGACAAGATTATTTGAGTTTGATTTATAGAATGCCATCAAATTTTGGCTCTGTTAAACGCGCAAATATTATACAAGATAAGAAATCTATAAAAAGAAATTTAAATTTATTTGTTGTATCTGAAGATTCTGATGGCCTCTTAACTGAAACTGCCTCTACAGTTAAAAACAATTTGCGCGCATGGTTAAATAAATATAAAATGATCAACGATACGATTGATATTTTAGATGGCCGTATTGCCAATATTGCAATTCAATTTGAAGTTCTTGGCGAAGTTGATAAAAATCCAAATGAAACTTTGTCAGCTTGTTTAACCGCGCTTAAAAATCAGTATAGTGCTCATTTTTCATTTGGCGAACCATTTTATATTTCTGATGTATACAGAATTTTAAATGATTTGCCAGAGGTGATTGATACAAAAATAGTTAATATTATAAGCCAATATGGTACAAATTATAGTTCAATAGAATATGAAGCAGAAGCAAACATTACATCAGATGGAAGATTTATTAGAGTGCCGGCAGATGTTGTTTTAGAAGTAAAATATCCTGATGTTGATATAATTGGAGTTGTGATTTAATGGGAATTAAAAGATATACCGCCTCTATAGATACAACTATTGCAGATGCTTATGCGCAAGATCTTAGCACTAGAGCAACATCATCTAATATGGGCGCTTCTGATATTTTAGAGACGTTTTCAATTTATGGACAGGCAACTACTGAATCTTTAGAAAGAAGCAGGGTACTCATCAAGTTCCCAATTGAAGAAATCACATCTTCTAGAGCTAGTGGCATTATTCCTGCTAGCGGTAGTGTTAATTTTTTCTTAAAAATGCTTAATGCGGAACACTCTGAAACAGTGCCTAGAGACTTCACCATGAGTGTTGCAGCGCTAAGTCAATCGTGGGATGAGGGCCCGGGCCTGGATATGGAAGATTATTCTGACGGAGGCATCGGCAGCCGGTCTCGCCGCGGCCCGGGTCTTGGTGCAACGTGGAACCACAGGTCAACAGGCCTGTTTGCTTCTGCTTCTATTGATTTTGATGGTACCAATGCATATCTAAAGGTGGAAGATAATGAATCACTCTCTTTTGGCGACGGCTCCAGCGATGAGCCTTTTTCACTCAGCGCGTGGATTTATGTTACAAACATAGGCGACTGGCGGCCCATTATAACTAAATTTACGACCACCGGCGGTGACGCGCGTGAATGGATGTTTTTAGTCAAGTCAGATGGTAAATTATATTTTGAATTAGTCGATGAGACAGTTGCCAGCGCGCCGCGCATGATTGTTTTATCCCCGGCAAGTTCAATCACGGTAAATACATGGTATCATGTTGTTGCAACTTACAATGGCGTCGGAGGCGCCACCGCCACTTCAGGTATGAAATTGTATATTGATGGCACAGCACAAACTTTAACTTTGTCGACCGATACGGCCTATGTTGCCATGGCCGACACGTCAGCGGACGTACAAATTGGAGGGCTTGTAGTAGATGGTAATTATTTCTACGGCAATATGACAGAAGTTGCAATATGGGATAAAGAATTAAATCAAACAGAAATTAATCAAGTTTATAACAACGGCTGCCCAGTAAGCCTTCTTGGTTGTAATAGTGATGCTAGCTCTAATTTGGTTGCTTGGTGGCGAATGGGCGGCGACCGCCTCGATGCGTTGAACAGCAGCGATCTCACTTTCGGCACCGGCAACAGAATTGTAGATCAAGTTGATAGTCCAAACTTTATTGCAACTGGTAGTGGCATGCAGGCTGACTCCGCCGATATCAAAACAGATACATACCCAAATGCTTGTGCTTTTGCCGATAAAGCAAAGTGCTGGGATCAAGCAGGTAGCTCCATAGATACAGGCTCAATTAATGCGTCTTTCTTTACACAGAGCTTTACAGACGGCATCGAAGATTTAGAAGTCGATATTAGCTTCTTGGTGGAGGAGTGGGCTAAAAATACAACCGGAAGCACGGGGCGTTATAATCACGGCGTAGGCGTACTTCTTTCTGGCAGCGCAGAAGAAGGCGGAAATAAAAATTCTTATTATACAAAAAGATTTTTTGGAAGAGAAAGTGAATTTTTCTTCAAGCGCCCAGTAATCGAAGCTAGATGGGATAGTGCCAAGCAGGATTCGTCAGGTAGATTTTACTTAAGCAGTTCTTTATTATCAACCGACAATTTAAACAAACTATATCTCTATAATATTGTTAAAGGCCAAGCCAAGGGGATCCCCGACCTTGGAACAGTTGGTGATAAAATTATGGTGACTTGTTATCAAAAATTGGGCGGCGCACCGATCACATTACCAATCGGCGGTGGTGTCGTATCTGCTGATCAGCATAACGTCACTGGTCAACATGTTGAGGCTGGTATATATACTGCATCTTTTGCATTCACTAGTTCTAATGTGCCTTCGTTTTATGCTGTGTGGCACACTGGTTCTGCTGCTCACGAAGGAAGACAACTCCACACAAGCTCTCTTATCACGGTGAAAAAATATGATGCGGCAGATTATAATCCTAAACCGACTTATGTGACTTCTATAACTGATTTAAAATCAACATACTCAACAGTGGAGACGGCTAGATTTAGAATGTTTGTCAGAGAAAAAGATTGGAATCCGACTATTTATACAAAAGCAAAAACAACCCCTGAAACAAATATTGTTGATTCGGCTTATTATAAAGTTGTTCGCCTATCAGACGATTATGTTGTAATACCCTATGACACTGGCAGCGCGTCTGGAACACTGATGTCTTACGATTCACGGGGAAATTATTTTGATTTAGAAATGGGAATGTTTGAGCCGGATTATGCATATGGTTTTAAGTTTTTGCTCAAAGTTAACGGCCAATATGTAGAGCAAGAAGAAATTCATAAATTCCGGGTAGAATAAATAATGTCTGGGCATAAAAAAGATTTTAAATTGCTTTTTAAACAAGCAGAAGATAAAAGGCGGCCGCCAGCAGCGCGGTATACGTTCAGCCCTAGTCTTTTTCCTATAGATTTGAAGAAAGGGGGTGGGCCACCATCTGCAGGATCTGTCCGCGGAGCTAGATTAGATTATACGTCTTCAATTGAATCAGCAGATTTGATAGAAGCGCACCGGTTTAATTCGTATATTTTTCAGCCAAATGTAAATTTTGACCTACCAAAACATTTTGTTAAATTTGGATCGGCAAAAAAATATTATTCTAATGCGATTAAGAGGATTTATAAGCAGTTTCCATATGATGATACAAATGCTGCAAAAGTAGAATTTATAAACGATCTCACCCCATTAGAAAGATATGTTTTTGTAAATAATTATCCAAAGACGAACGGCTTTGTATTATTTAACCCTCCCGATCAAGATAGTTATACCGGCACCGCAGCCGGCGGCTATAAAAATTCTACCACTCATGAATATATTACTTTTAATGGCTGGGCTGTAAATAATTTATATGATCTTTCGAATAAGCGAGAGAATGCGCTTTCTATTGATTTTGTCAGCGGCTCGACTGTTGAGTGGTGGATGAAAAAACCCGGCGCCGGAACATACGGCGGCAGCGATAATCAAGTTATTTATGATTTAAGAGATGCTGAAAATTTAGCTCAGCTTATTATTCATTTAGAGGAGGGGTCACCCAGTGATCAAATTACTTATAGAATTAATCTTGGTAACGGCGGCGGCTCATGGCAAAATAGAATCAATTTAGTTTTAAGCACTGGTATAGATTGGGGCACAGATGAAACTTGGCACCATTATGCAATCGCCCAGAGTACTTCTTCTGCTGGTGGATTTAGAGTAAAACTATATGTTGATGGGGCTTGCACAGATGATGTAAACACTAAAGACGGTACAGATTATGCTGGCAATATACCATTTCCCTCTTATATAACTGGTTCTTTAAAAGGTACTGCCGGCGCCCTCGGCGGCCCAGACACCACTAACGGTGCTCAAGGCTGGGGCAAGGTATCGGCTTCGCTTGATGATTTTAGGGTTTGGAAAGTTGCACGAACCGCAGGACAAATTGGAACAAATTATATTGCGCCAGTTCACGGCGGGGTTATGTCTTCATCCGCGAATAGAGATTTGGGCGTATATTTTAAATTTAATGAAGGCGTTTTAAGCAGCGACACAGATGCTACAGTTCTTGACTATTCAGGAAGAGTATGCAACGGAACATGGACAGGCTATAGCACAACACCCACGGGTGCCGAAGCAATGCGCCAAACGGGATCAGCAATGGTGCTGTCGGGCAAAGTCGACCGCGAAGAAAAAGATCCAATTATTTATAAGTTACACTCTGACGTTCAAACTTTGATAAGCGAGAAAGAAAGCTCTGGTTCACAATATGATTTAGAGAACTTTGCAAGTTTACATAATTCAGTGCCTTATTGGATTTCCGAAGAAGATGAAAATGGTGGAGAATTGGGGCGAATTCTTCAAATTATGGCAAGCTACTTGGATACACTGTATGGTCAAATTTCTGAACTTGTAAATATTAAAGAGCCGGCATATGCAGTATCTGGCAGCATTCCTTATCCCTTTTCTGACAAACTTTTAAATTCTTTAGGCTTCAACATGCCAGGAGCTTTTGTTGGCGAAGACGTTATTAAGGGCATAATGTCGCGCGACGACAAGAACGTTTTTGAAACAAAAATTTATAATTTAAAACAATTAATTTATAGAAACATTTACAATAACCTTTTTTATATTAATAAATCAAAGGGCACTGAAAAATCATTTCGTAATTTATTTAGATGTTTTGGCGTCGATGATGAATTAGTAAACTTAAATGTTTATAGCGATAATGAGGTTTTTACACTAGATGATGATTTTAGTGTAACTTACACGAAGAGGAAGGCAATAGATTTTTCTGGAATTAGCGGTTCTCATAGAACAGCAACAATTTACCAAATGCCAGTGGAAAATACCAATTATGGCTTTGTTTCTGCTTCTGCTAATTCGTATACCCCATTAACTGTTGAAGCGGAAATAATATTTCCAAAGTTTGATCATATAAGTCAATCAATTGAGACTCTTACAACTTCATCACTTTTTGGCACTCACACTTCAAACGCCATCCACACTGAGACAACTTATTATGCCGGTGGTTCTGGCAAAGCCAACCCAGGCGACTTTGATGTAACAGCATATGCAATCCGTTCAGTCAACGACTCCAGTGCAGTTTATTTTCGATTGACTTCATCAATGATGGGGTTTGATTTAACATCGTCAATTTTTCCAAACTCTGGTTCAACTGGGGGCGGCAAGGTATATGATAATTCCAAATGGAATTTCGCCTTCCGCGTGCGTCCGGAGGCTTATCCATTTGCGAATATGGTAACAGCGTCTCAAAACAGATTTGTTGAGTTTTACGGCGTTAATGTGGCCGCTGGCCAAATAGTGCATGAATTCGCAGTTTCAAAATCTATTGATATCGATAAACCAGATGGTGTCCAAGAAGGCCGCGGCATCGGCCATTGGCTTACTGGGTCTTTCAAGAGATTTTTCATCGGCGCGGAAAGAACAAACTTTACAGGCTCTGTTGTTAATAAATCAGATGTTCGTTTTTTAAATTTTGCTGTGTGGGCTGATTATTTAACTGATGATGAAATCAAATCACACGCCCGCGATCCGAATAATTTCGGCCGCAGCAATCCATATCAGAACACATTTGTTTTTGAAACTGGCAGCGTTACTTATCCGGCTGGCGGCCCGGGCGGCGCGCCCAACGAATATATACCTCGCATTGAAACATTAGCGCTGCATTGGGATTTTGAAAACATAACGGGCAGCGAAGGCACTAGAATCGTTGAGGTAAAAGATCGATCGTCTGGCTCTACAGATTTACAAGAAAGATATCATGGATCCCCATCGGTGGCCGGTGGCCTCGCAACTGCAACGTTTACTGTTGCTGACGGAGACGCTGCCAGCGGCATGGCAGAAAAAGAAACTGTCGAAATTACTTCAGCCCCTTCAAGCACCCCGTATGGCACAACCAAAACATATGTTATTGTTGATAGCAACGCCACCGCCGTAGCCACGGGCGATGTACTTGAGGAAGACTCCGACACTGGCGCCTCTACGGCGGGAGCGGCCCTGGCCGACGGCATCGCAGTTGCCATTGATTTAACTGGAACTCCCGCAACCCAAAATGATTTCTTGGTTCAGCTAAAGGCGGCGATTGAGCATGCAAACGGACACAATGGAGACATTACTGTTTCCTCTGTGCCGGCTGAAGCTAACGGGAATCAGTCAATTACGTTGACTCAAACCGTCTATGGCACGGGAGGCAATACTGTGACTACCACCGACATCAGTCAGCTTACTGCTGGTAATTTTGCCGGCGGAACTGGCGGCGTTGGTGCTCTTGGCCTAATACTTAAATCTTATCATTCTGGAACTGGTTCGTTTTTTGATTCTGGCGCCGAGCCATACACTTTAGAGTTTGTGCCAACTTCACGACAGCGCTTACCAGAACAAATACAAAGCTCTGATATGATCAAGGTGTTAAGCCGCGATGACGTTGCTTTTGCAAGAGATTTCAAGCCGATTAATCATTTCTTTGCGGTCGAAATGAGTATGTATGAAATTATTTCTAAAAATATACTCAACTTTTTTGCAGGGGTTGAAGATTTTAATAACTTAATTGGAGAGCCAATTTATACATATAGAGGAAAATATAAAGCTTTAGAAAAATTAAGGAATTTATTCTTTGAGAGGGTGGAGAATCGGCCTGACGTAGATAAATTTATTAATCTATATAAATGGCTTGACACTGTATTAGACGCCGCGCTTGTTAATTTATTTCCTGCTTCCGTTGCTGCATCTGACAAAGTTCGTTCTATTATTGAAAGCCACGTTCTAGAGAGAAATAAATATAGACATCGAATTAGGGCAATTAATGAAGTTTCAAAAATTGGGGGCATTGCATATGTTCCCAAGCCACAAGGTGGTCCAGTAGGCGTTAGAAATACTCAGACAATACCCTCGGGAAATAAAGCAAAAAAGACAAAAATAAAAATACAAGAGCCCGAAGTGGTAGGCAATGCGGACGCATATGGTACGGGAACGCCGACAGTTACTACGGCTACAGCAACCGCCGAAGAAAATGTAGAATTCGGCGCTGTACCAATTAAGGGCATTTTAGGCGAAAATAAAACACCCGGCGATACATACGGCACTACAACTGGGCCTGATCAAGGTACCGGCACCGGCGCCGGCAGTCAACATACAACGTTTGTGGAAAGTAGCCCGTCAACGCTTGTCGACGCCAACACCTTTACTTACGACGAAGACAAAGCGGCAGATTGGATTACAAACAAGGAAGAGCCATTTACTAGTGACAACGCAGTAACATTTAATGCATCGCTAGACAATGCTGTTAAGTGCGCCACGGACGCCGATGGGGATAATATTACAATAACAGTTCCAGTTGCTATATCGCAAAATAGCACGCAAGCTTCATCTGGAATTAAAATTTTGGTTCAAGACGATCCTCTTTCGCCTGCCCCCGGCGCCGGCGAAATTGCCGTTAAACATCAAGCCTCTAATGCTCTAACGGCACAAATGATAATGCATGCCATTAATGGCGACGTCGATGTCATGGACGCTGGTATGTCCGAATACCCGGCCGCCCCCAATGTTGTGTATGGCGGCGGCTTTTTAGATAACAGCGGCCCCGGAACTCCGGCCGATTGGATTTGGGACTTCGGTGACTGGAGCGATGGTGACTTTAGTTTCTCATATAGCTATGTGGGCGTCGCCGGCGTCAGCGCTAGCTTGGGCTCTGCCAATAAATATAATCTTGAAGCTAATGCTGGCAGCGAGGGCAACGGCATTACGTTGGCGGGCAGCGTTAATTTAAGAGCATCAAGTTCAACATTTACCGGCGGTGGTACGACTCTTGCTGGCTCTGGCGATACAAAAACTCAAAATTGGGCGTCTGCTCAATATGGAAAAGAAACGGCTTTAGGCACCAATAGCGGTTACGCGACTACAAATGTAGATCTAGCTGATAACGTTAAAAGTACAGACACTACGTCAGAAACCAAAAAAATGCCCGTGATGAATAAAAAGTATACTTCGCACAAAACTTCTTTTGTCGAAGGCAAAGCGGATCTTGATGGATTATTCATAGCGCTTAATACTGGAAGTATAAACAAAAAAGGCGGCCTTCGCAAAGTAAGAGGGTTCCCCGGCGCCGAAGATGTCGGTGGCAATCCTCGTTTGAAGCCTGTTATTGTATATGATCGAGAGCACACTGACGACCGCGGCTCTCAAAAGAGGTTGCCATTTACGGTTATGAGTTCTGCTGTGGGAAATGGCTACGCCTCTCAGCTTAATAAAGGTACGGCGGCCTCACACTGGACAAGGGTTTCATTAGAAGATAAGCACAAGGACACGTATCATACTTATTTAGATGCGCCTATGCAAAGTCCCTATACAAAAGAAAATGTTGGTGGTAATTTGTATAGACAAAATAATTTGTTTATCACGGCTTCAAAAGTCCCTCGTGGCAAGTCTAGGGTAGAGGGCTATCATGTTAAAATTGACCAGAACAAAAATTCTGCCATTCTTACTAGCCCAAGAAATTTTGAAGGCACTTATAATTCAATTTATGCAAATGGTGCAATATTAAAAGACATTAAGAGACCAGTCAATATTCAAAATCTAAGCTCTTCTGGTTATGCGCTTAACGAGACAACCGTTGCAGGCACAGGCCCGTCAAGGGAAAATTTTGGATCTGCAATTAATTCAAATTATCATAAAGATTATGAAGTGGTCTCAATAAATGATAGAAAGGTTAATAATAAATATTTCAGAAAACAGGGCGGTGTTACAGCTTCACAAACTGCTTTTGGTGCTTTTGGTCAATTTTGGTGGGTAGCTGCAAAGACTGCAAGTTATACGCCGGCCCAGGGCGCCTCAATGCACCCTTCTTCACAAAATAGAATGGTTGACTTTATCAAGCAAGATAGAGAGAATACTGGAAGCAATAAGACAATTTTTGTTTCAAAGTTTTCTGCTCCCGGTAGCGCTGCTGATCAGGGCGCCGGCTTTACCGATCTTGAATCACATCAGTATTCACCATATAATGCACTTCCATATAGAAATTTAGTTCTGAGAAATGCGTTGAATAAACTTTGGGCAAGACCGGCCGCTAGTTTAGGCGCCGATAGTTTATTTGGAGAAGATTTTGCCAACTTCCACAAAAAACAAAGAAACGACGGTGTAAGAATTACTGGTTCTGAAACTGATCCGCTAAGAAGAAAGCTTGACAGAGATAACTATTGGATTTCCCGCGCGATTCCACAGAATGATTTAGGTTACACTTGGATTAGAAAATCTTGGATTGGAACAATAAATTCAGATTTAACTATATCTTCAACTCTCGGAAACGTTTCTCATATAACTTCAAGTGATTTTGCAGTATTGCTTGGGTTCACCTCTTCGGCAGATACCATAACATTTGTTTCGGGTGGTGAGATCGGATCTGGCTTCGATGCCGCTCCAGCCCCGGCTAATAAAACGGTATCGATACAAATCGGAAGAACTAGCATCTTGGAAGATCACGAAATGTTTACTCCAACAGATTTTGTTGGAATGAATCACCACGTTGTTGATGCAATTTCGGCAAGTCAGGCGCTAACAGGGCCTATTGTTTTCCCAGATTCCCAACTAGTTTATACGAGCAGCGTGAACACCCTAGGATACCCAGGAACGCCCGCGCCCGGTGAAACATTGGGGAATCGCCTTAGCGGCTACCTAAATTCTACCGCTCGCGGCGGCCTCATTAAAAATTATGCCCAGGCCGCCGGCGACCTTGGCGCCCTAGGCTCTGAACCGTATGTCTTTAACATGCTCATGCTAAATAGAAACGGCCCATATGGATATCCAACTTGGAAACAAATTAGGGGCGGCGAACATGCTTTGGCTAGGTGGCTTCGCAAAAAGAATGTTTATCAAAATGCGCGTCGAGCCTATGACAGCAGGAATAAGACATGGTATTACAAAACTAATCAAGTTAGACAAAGCCCAGTTACATCGAAATACAAACCTGTATTACACGGGTTTAAAAACTTTTCAATTGAGCATCCATTTGGAAATGATTTTTGTTTCTTTGCCAAAACATATGATTCTGCTTCAAATAAAATTATTGATAACGCAAGAGAGTGGGGCGCCGATCCAGATTATGAAAAATCGGGATTATATGAAGAAAGTGATTCGGGATGGACAATAGTAAGGTATACCGAAACGGTGTTTCCAAAAGAAGAAAACATGTATAGGGATAAATCCCGCAAGAAGTTGAAATATGACTTCTTTTGGGATGACCTTATAGCCAATAGACTTTCTCAAAATGCTGGTACATTTACTGCCGGCTCAGGTGTAAAAAATAGTCAAGCTGTTTTTGTCGGCAAAAACGTAGCCGGCGCCGCCGCCACTGATTCTTATATGTCGGTTTGGCCCATGGATGTGTTTACAGAATCGAAAGGCTCTGATCATTTCAAATATGAAAAATCTGGCGAACTAATGAGAGTAGACACTGTTGATTTTGCCGATCAGTCAATTCACGCAGGCATGCCAGATAGTGGTAGCGCCAAATACGGAAGATATTATTACAACTGCAGACCAAAAAATGTAGTTCACGATCAGGCAGGCAGAGGACCATTTTTTGATAGTTATAGAGATTATTCGTGGGATGCAATTTTAATTGGTCAAAGTTATGCTCAAATACCTGAATTTACAATTACTAATAACGCCGGGCTTATTATAACAGATTACCAAGGAAATTATTATCAAGATATTATGGCGCTTGATTTAACGGGAAGTGAAATTTTATCATCGAGCCAAGCTGATTTTCTGGAAACTTATAGCCACACAGAAGAAGTTGTTCATTTAGATAGGGTGCGCGGTTTATACGGCGAACCAACAGAAATTTCTATTATGCTCCACGGCGTCAAGAAACTTTTGCCAAAAGAAGGTTTTTATCCTGCGCAGAGGACATTGCAGTTGGCTACTGAATTTTCACGTTCTTATTCAGAGGAGAATGATGCAAATGGTGTCTTCGGTGGCGGCTCCGCCGTCGTTACTTCTAGCGATCCAGACAGAACTGGCACTTGGAAAACAGCGCTTGAGCCATTTTATGCTCCTGGCATTATGTACAATACAATTAAAGCCGGTATCGCTGTAGATTATCCAATTGTCGATCAACAAACAATGGACAGCGGCGAATTTACAAGAACTACCGGTTCGGCCGGCGCGCCAGCAACAACTCATGGCGCCATGGCATCAATGCATTGTTCGGCGTCATATCTCAAAAGGATGCCATTTGAAGCAATCATTGAACCAAGTTATTATGCTGCGAAGATCATGGGCTCTGCAAGTATAGCAGATACTCCAAGAAATGCTCCCAACATTGATGAATATGCGGAAGGTTACCTTCATTTATTTGATATGGATCCTGAAGTAATAATAGATAGCACCGCTTCAATACAAAATACTGACGGCGTTTATGAAGCGCATGCACACAATTTCTTTGCCGAAGTGCCAAATTTCTTTTTGGAAAAACTTTCTACAATTAGATCTAAACCAGAAAAAGAGTGGATATTTGATGGGCCTCTTTCATCATCAGAGGCTGGTATTAAAAAGTTTGCTATGGAAGTTGTTATTGAAAAACCGGGCGGCTTTTTAATGCACAGCGCACCGAACTATTTTGGCCACTGGCCTTATGTTCACCATGTGCCGCCATACTATGGTGCAAGCCCAGAAGAAACTTGTGGGCCCGTTGGACCCAGCAAGGAGCCTTGTAGGAATGCTAATGTTACCACCGAGGGGTATGCAACCAATTACAATAAAGCAACGTTTAGAATTACTTTCGACCCAACGCCTATTTTTGAAAAATACCCAGAAAGACTTGCAGCAGGAACATTTGCTTTAGACGACATTATTAATAATAGTACTTTTACATATGAAAATTTTCAATGGAAAAAATATAGTTTATTGTCTGCATCAATGGGAATGAACTTGAGCGCCAGTGTAGATATTTTTAATATTACCAAGAACGAGGATAAGAAGCGATGGGTTATTAACACAAAATTTGAAACACCGATTTTTAATTTTGCTGATCCTCTGCAGGGCACTGGCAGTAATACGGTTGTAATGGACTACGGCGGCGCTTACACGGGAATGTGGCATCAATACGGCCGCGCCGTTGCGGGCGGTACCGCCATGGGGCTTTATTTTTCTGTGAAAGATTCAACGCCAGATTTAGATACCGACACTAGTTTGACAGGCTCTTTGGTTGATGCGTGTGGTTTTAATAGAACCCCGGTTTTATTGGGCGAAGTTGCAAAGTCTAAATTAATTTATGAAGCAGTTGTTGCAATTCCTTTTTATACTGATCAAGCAACAAGAGAAGAAAAGTTCTTTAATATACCAGTGCCGATGTATGAAGAAAGTTATCAAAGGGCGGCTGCCGGCAAAGTTAAAACGTCTATAGACGATATGTTGCACAAGCAGTTGCTGAACAGATATGTGTTTCCTCCGAAGTATGATTTCACAAGAGTTAGAAAGAAAGCTGGAAAAGCACTTATCAAGCCAAATGATTTCCTTCCGGCGCATGCTCCATTTGCTATGTATATTTTTGAATTTTCTCACGACTTGACACAACAAGAGCTAATAGATATATGGCAAAATGTGATGCCATCAATTGGTCAACACGCAAAGAAACAAGACTTTAATATTGTTCACCCAATTAAAAAAGGTGAATTCTTCAGTAAAGAAATGCTGTTATATAATAATCTTAAAAGAATTCCTTCCAACGTCAGGTGGAAATTGTTTAGAGTTAAACAGAGAGCAAATAATGATTATTTTGAAATGGTTAGAAATTATATTAATAATGCACCATCAAATGCAAATCAAAAAGATTTTGCGCCAAATTGGCCATATGACTTTTTCTCTTTGATAGAAACGGGGAAGATGGATGTACAGTTTGGATTTGAAAAAGCCGCTCAGAAATCTGGAGGTCTTAAAGCTGGTATTCCAATAAATAGAAAGCCGCTAAGTAGAGCAGAAAAGGGCGCTCTTATACAGGAAGAAATAGTAAATCAAGAAAGGAAATATAGTGATGCTGGTATATGCCGCGACAGGCATGCTTTAAATTATCTACAGCATGGAAAATGTGAATATCCACATGTGGTTGAACTTATTCCAGAAGATGATGAAATTGAAGCGCTCCTTTGCACAGACAAGCATGCATTGAATTATAATGAGGCGTTACCGTGTCGTTATGATGATGCTCGTGTACATCGAAATAGACCGCAGCTTTTTAATTGTCCAAGAGATGCCATGGTGTTGACCGTTGGAAGCGTTGCTAGTAAAGAACTCTCTATAATTGATATAGACCCCGGCCAAGGCGAAAAACTTGAGGTTGATATTAGAACAGATCCTCCTCAAGGCACAACTTTTATAGAAATAGAAGAGCAATTCAACGGCAAGGATGGAAAAAATATTATTATAACTGCCGCCCCCACTGATGAAGCTCAAGTTGGAAATTATTTTGTATCAATTGAAGGTATCGATGAAGACGGACAACTTTCTGAAAGGTGCGATATTAGTGTTATCGTAAATGGCCAAGGTGGTCTCCCCGGCGCGGAGCCCGGAATTGGGTGGACTGCTGAACCGCCGCCGCCAGCCTTGGAGGGAATAGAAACATTTTTGCCTCCGAGTTTGCAGCCCGCACCCACAGAACCAGCCTTGGAGGGTGATCTCTTTGCCACCGTCACCGAAGCCGTCTTACGCGCTGAACAAATTGGTTGCGTTGGCAATCATGTGATGCGGAACGGACACTTTATGCCTTGTAGAAGTCACGAAGAGTATGTAGCTGCTGTTAAAACTGCACCATCGCCAGCCGGCGCGGCAACTGACACTACTATTAAAATTACGGGCGGCACACTTAATGTTGAATCGACAACTGCGACCGCGACCGCGATCCCCGCAGCGACTACAGTTGCGGGCTTAACGCCCGAAGCCGCCGCGGCCCTTAACATTGAGGGCCTTCCAGAGGAGCCCGAAGGCCCCACCGGCACCGGTGGCGGAGGAATGACCGGCGGAGGCGGAGGATACTAATAAACATTTCTAGAGAATATTTATAAGAGAAGCAATGGAATTTTTTGATAAAAAAGAAGAAGTTATGGACATCGCGCTGACACGCCGCGGCCGCGAGTTATATGCTGTCGGCGAATTTAATCCGACTTATTATGCTTTTGCTGATGATGAAATTATTTATGAATCCGAATGTGTAACTGGTTCGAATCAAACTGTTAATACGGTGGTTTATAGTGGCGGCGCACAAAAAGAGGTCCAGAATAGATCGGCAAAAAGAATTAAAGACAACATGAGGATGAAGCTCCAAACCGGCACACAGTCTGCCATGGGGATCAAGAATTATGTTACATCGTCATTATTTGAGCCTCATTTTAGAATTTTAGGAAAATCATCTCGTTTGGATCAGGAAGCTCCTGCTTGGCATGTCAGCGCTGTAAACGGCAGAGGGGCTATGTCTAGTTCTGCCCACGGCCTAGGCCCAGAAGGCAAGCCCGCAGTTTCATTTGTTCCAACTGAATTAAGTGGCGCAGTTCATGACGCCACCGACCCGAAAAAAGGTATTTATAAAGACGCATCTAAAACAAATGAAGAGATGTTATTGAGATATAACAAAGAAATTATTCCTCAAATAAATGTTTTTTGCGATTACAATGTGAAACTTGTTGATGTTGGAAAACATTTAATAACAGAAGCAGAAGACAAAACACAAAAAAAGCTTGAAAAAAAATTCCAAGAAGCTAAAAGTCTTGAATCTGAAGTGGCATTATATAATTTTAAAAATGAGTTAAATAAAAAATATGGTGGCGACATTATTATGTTATTGAGAAAATCAACAGATGATATTGTTTTAGATTTTATTGAAAATAATGTTGATGAAGGTGATTTAACACTAGAGGTTCACAAATATCGGTATGGCAAAGCCGATAACATAACGGCTCTCGACCAATTGAGCTTTTCAGAAGATGAACATGGCCCAGATTTTGTTGAGTACTTTTTTGACATATCTACCGATGCGGCCGCGGACATTGACTTGAATATTAAATATGTTTTAGAGGCACCAATGGATTTGGAACTGGAAGAGGAATCGCCCCTATGCGCAGATAAGATTACAGATGTCCCAGGTATTGCTGGCGACGCGCTAGATACCATGGTCGGCACACAGCAAAAAGGCGAATCGTGCAAGACTAGTGCTAATTGTGTGGGCAGCTTGAAGTGTACCAATGGACTTTGTACTGAGCGGATTGCGCCGGCACAGCGCATTATTGAAGAACACGCCGCGGTGTCATCGACACCAGAGGAAAAGAAGGAGCACGACGCCGCCATGGCCCAGAAGGGATTCTTTTCAAATAACTCAGTGCCCGAAGGAGGCTCTTGCTCCGCTGATGGCCATTGCCTTGCTGGTAAAGATTTAAAGTGTGTAAGTAAAGTCGGCCCCAACAAGATCGGCAAGTGCGCAAAGAAGCCGAGCGGCAAGCAATGCACGGGTAAAAAGAACGGCACCAAGTGCGGCAAAGGCGGGGTTTGTAATTACGGCCTTTGCAAGGAGCCGATAGGCGGGGGCATGTAAAAGGATTAAACAATGAGCAAAAGTAAAAATATATCAATGATATTGGAAAACAGCGCAGCTAATCTTGATCTGCTGTTGGCCGATGAAGCGTTTGATGAGTTGGGTTTAGATTTGGACTTTAAACAAATTACTAGTCGCGACCTTGTATATTCAACATTGGCAGAAGAATTTATTCCAAGACATAAAATTTTACTTGATAGGGTTGAGGTTGAAAACAATCGCGCATCAGTTGTGATAAATGCCGCCGCCGATGATTTGCAAACATCTCTGAGGGTTGTTGCAACAAACACCGGAGAACTTTTTACTAATTTAGATTTTGAAAATTTAGATGCCGTCAAAAGTACAATATTTTTTCCTGCAGATAGAAGATGCTTTAATAAACAATTTCAATTTGGCACCCGCGTCACTGATTTAATTTGGAAAAAGGGGGAAAATACAATAAACTTTCGTGACTTTGTTGTAGAAGAAGAGCTTCATTTATTTTTTATTTTTTATTATGAAGACGACGATAATTTTGAAATATATCAATATAATTTAATTACCGATGATCGCATTCAAGACGAGGCCACTATTGACAGAAGGCTGCCAAAAATATCAACTTATCAGTTTGATTACACACCACGAACAGATTTGAGCTACTTAACAATTAAACAAAATAAAGCTTTGTTTTCAAAATTTTACAATACTGCTGATCCATCTGGTAATTTGAGATTTTTATTTTCTTTTGACTTATCGCGATATTTTAAAAATCACTTTTTATTTCCTGAGTTTATGACATTTCTAGATATAAGAGAATCACTACAATATTTTGAAGTAGAGCGATATCTACAAGCGCGTAGTGTTGGCTTTATGATGAAAGATAATCGTTATTCAAAAACGTTACCAATACATATACTCGACAATGCTGTAAATCAAGATTCGCCTGGAGTTGTATTTTTCGGAGGAATTGATGATAATGCTAAAAAGGGCACTTATACGTATAAAGTAAATATAACGCTGAAAGATATAACAATTGATGAAGCGGAAGATAGAATAAAGTTTTTAAGAAAAGCATATCATGAAATATCAATCGTAACTGCTGAAATGCTAGAGACGGCCGAAGTTTTATATGATGTGGTAAACGAGTTTCCTCAAGAATTTTCTTTTTTATCAGACAGACTTAATTCACGAACTAGATTTTCAGAAGAAACGAAAGAAGTTATAATGGAAAAAATTAATTCTGCAGTTCGGCGTCTTGAACAAAGACTTACTATTAAGAAGTCAACTAATATTACGAAAGACTTGGGACGATCAAGCTTGCTTTTTAGCAAATCACATAATTCTCGGGAATCTGCCAGAAGATCGCACATTGTGGAAAATACATTTCCGGACGTTGAAAATAAAAATTATAAAAGCGTCGGCTTTATGCCCACTGAAGACCCCGGCGTATCATTCAGAAGCATAAGTTCTGGTAATTTAAAAGATTATGTAACAATGTATAAACAAAATTCAAAAATTTTACTTGTTAATAAAGAGGAGCCGCTAGAGCCGATTTCTGCTTTTGATGAGCACGTTGAAAAATATGACGAAGGTTTGGTGGTTGGAAAATTAGAAGTAGATTACCCGGGGAATTATGTTGACGTAAAAAGAAGCATGCACGCCGGCGCCATAGAAAAAAGAGAATTAACTTCTGAAAAAAAATCAAAATATAAAATTCAAATATCTAAAACAACAAAAGAATGTAAATTAGAATTTTTATCTAATTATAAAACAAGCAATATTGATAATACAACAAGTGTACACTCTGAGAGTTGGATAGAAATTAAAGATGTTAGCGAGATTGATCGCTTGTCTAATAGCAATAGTCGTGTTTTAGTTAGAATGAATCTTCCGGAGCCTGTTTATGATAAATATTTCTTTGTTGAATAAGGGTGCTGTAATGAATTTGTGCACGGAGTATAGATAAATGCCTCATCGTCCCGACCACAAGGTAGCGCCGAAGATTCACAGGTGCGTCCTCCACGACGTTTACAATTTTAGCATTTGTACAAGCGGCCCAAACCAGGGCAAAAAGTGCGTGCACAAAAACGACTGTAACCCAACCATAAAAGGTTGCGGCACCAACAAAGACTGTAAATCTGCAGAGATTTGTGATAAAGTAACGAAAAAATGCAGAGAAATGAACAAGGCCGAGAGTGATGCGCTCAACGCACCAGCGCCGAAAAAATGCGAGTCCCCCGCCGATTGTCCGCCAAATCATTACTGCAAAGCACAGGGCTCTGGCATTGGGATATGCACCCCGGGCAGTTCGCCTTGCGAGAGTTGGCAAACTTGGGATGATAGTAAAAAGAAGTGTGTAAAAAAACAACTAGACTTGTGCCAGAAGGTTAAGTGCAAAAAAGGCTATAATTGCGACAAGAGTACTGGTAAATGCTTGGTCTTCGGCCAGGGCCTCGGCGCCGGCCAACTCGACCCGTTCAGTTGCGACAAATGGGCCGGCGAGGTGTACGACACCAAGGCTGAAAAGTGCCGCTGCCCGGCCGGCAAGTTTCCGCAGTCGTGTGTTTTTGAAGGCAACCCTAAATCCAAATGTTTAGCCCCCGATGAAGATTGCAGCACCGCGCTCGCCGGCGTGGGCGAGGATAGCAAAGAGACACCCGAAGAAAAGCCTTTTACAAACTCCAATAAAGTTCCTGGCGCTCAATCGACGCCGCCAAAGCCGGTACATTATATGTCATGGTTTACGCCGCATAACGACCACGGCGCCGCTCAAGCCGTCGGCGATGTGGGCAGTCTTGTCGATACGGAGGCTTTTCCGAGTAAACCTCCCTTTAATGCGTGGAATTATGCGATCTGGAAGGTAGATCAAAAGAGCTTAGCACCAGAGGAGCAAGTGTTTCCGCAGGGTTACGCCGGAACCATCGGCGCTAGTAAATTTTATTATCACAAGCCCGGGTTTTTTAAACAGAAGGGTTATCCTGAAGACGGCCCATTATTAAGCCCCGACACAGTTTATTACATGGCTATGAGAATAAATAACAATGGCATACAAACATGGAAGCAGCACGAATATGTACCCGGCAGTATAAAGCCACAGGACGCTCCGCAAATAGGTTTAGTTTTTACAAAAAAACCCGGAATTGATGCTGTTGATTCTTTTATACGTGATAAATGTTCAACAACTTTGGCAAATTCAGATGTTAGCATATGCACTAAATTTGGGGGGGAATCAGTGTTAAAAGGCGCCACCGTTTCAACTGCGGCCGGCAATGTTCTCAATGATCCTAAATTTGGTATTATAAAATTTGATAACAAATATATAAAAAATACTGCAGCGGCCAAGAGGCTTAAAAAATTAGCCAAAACTTGTAAAGCATTGGGCCCCAATGGAGAAATTTCTAAGGCTGAAATACAAAGCATTGAAGAAGAATTATTTAAAGGTATAAATGTTTTTCATTTTTTTAAGTCAATTATGACACCTTGGAGGATCTTGCAACAGGCCGGCGGCGTCGGTGCCTATCCTTATACGCCCCCGGGCGATTCGCTTTTTAAATGTAGGGACAATCCGGCCGGCAATATGTGGAGTGGACAAGATTATTGTGGCGGCGCATCCAGATTTTCTGAAACACTGCTTAACATTATAGACAGCCAATGGTTTAAAACATCTCCAGCCGGAAAGGCCCTTACATATGGCCCAGGCACTTGGGGGAAAATTTTCGGAGGTTCCGGAGCAGGCGAAGGCTTCATGGCAAAATCAGTGTATGAATTTTATAAGAGAGTTATGACAGCAAAAACCGGTGTGAGCCCGCGATGTCAGCATAAAGGCTGGAGTCAATATGGCGCCGGCTCTTCAAAGAAAACTTTGCCTTATCCGCTTACTTACTCTAGCCCTGCGACGTTGAAAGTGTGGAGCGCAGCCGGCAAGTCCATCGGAGCTTCGACACAAAAAAGCCCAATGGTTGTAAATGGCAAGTGTATAGCACAAGCCGGCATCGACCAAGCGAAATTCCAACCAGATGAATTTGATGTATATGGCGTATCAGCACTACATTGTCAAAAGCCGGCCGGCATAAAAGAATTTTATGAAGAGAAATTAGGCACTTACCAAGCATCCGTTGCCGAGACCAAGGGAGGTAAAGTTGGATATAAGGAATATGTATATAAAGATGTTATTACAAAATGGGATTTTGTCCCAATTAAGTCGGGGAAAACAGGGTATTTTGGATTTTATTTTAAGACTCCTCCAAAAGAAAAGATTACAAACTTGGAAAAAAGTATTAAGGATGGGTCAGAACTTGGCGGCCAGAAATTCCAATTAACTTTTGATATGGCGATTACAAAAGTCCCTCCCCAGATGGCAGCACTAAATTCTCCTGCAGGCAAGAATTACAGCATTATTCCTACGAGGTTCAAAGCTTTTCAGAACAAGTACCTTCATGAAGCTGGCCTGCCGAAGAACGTTCCTCACAGAATGGACCCAATTACTCTTTATGTTGCCAAGGGCGCGGTTAACAAGGCTAAGGGAGATGGGCTCCCCGTCGACCCAGGCGTCTCGGACCCGGTCGACGGGGAGGACTCTAACGTACAGAACCAAGGCCCGAAGGGAATGAATGTTTATAACGATCCTTCACTTTTTTACCCATTCTGGGAATTTCATTTTATTGGCAAAACACAGTATCCCCCAACCAAGAAATTCGCCTATTTTTTAAATGATCATTTCTATGCTCCAGCCGAAAATGGATTTACTCTTTCTGCCTTGGATACAGCATCAGATAAGTTAAGAAAATATACTAATTTATTGTGGCAAATCGCCCCGGGCGGACAAACAGGAAATGGGCCACCAAGTATGATTTTTAATTATGATTATAGAATCAGAGAGGCTATTATGCCGGAAGGCAGCGCGAACAGCGAAGTTTGGAACTCTCCTGCCGGTAAGGCCGCGGCCAAGGAATTTGCCAAGAAGCCCAACCAACAGGAAGCTTGGTCTGCGCTTGAAATAGCCAGAGGATCTGATTTAAAAAGAGTTAGAAATAATTTATATAAGTGGATACGCATTGCTAAAAGAAAAGGCGGCAAGGCGCCCAGATTCCCCCACTTGGTAAATACTGGCCCCCGCGGAACAGTTAATCCGGCTACAGATTTGGATCTTGAGGAAATAATTCAAATTGAAGGAATTGCCAGAAGAACACTGCCACAAGATTTAATACAACAGAAAAACGATGGCTCTGCTTTGAAGGGCGCGGCAAACATTAATTGCCAGCACCCATATCACAATGGAAAATATTCACCAAGAACTAAGTGTGAGCAAGCTGGAATTGTTTCGAACCATATTATTCAAGATTATAAACCATTCGGCGCCGGCTGTAGTGATAAAAAGCCTTGCAAGCCTGGGTATAAGTGTGCTGCGAAGGGAACATGTGTACACGATTCGACCAGCGTTGTGGGAAAGGCATTAGAAAACTTTGATTATCAAATTAAAATGCCGGGTATTTGCCCTGGATATGATTTAGAAAACACAGTAATCCCTGTGCCTGGGTATAGGGCATATGATTTTAGTTATACAAATCTTACCGACGGCGCAACCACACAAGTAAGAAGATCTGTTTTGCCCGGCAGCGTACAAATAACTTTGAAACTTGGCGACTTTTTTGATCGTGCCGTTTGGGGCAATAGTTCTCGATATAAAGACTGGATTCCATCAGCTACTTGGATTATGCCGGCAGCATCGTATAATCCTGCCGCGGCTAGCGATTTGAAAAAATTGAAAGATTATACGGCCGCTAAAATCGATGAGTCAATAACGCTTAAAAATAGGCCAACATTGCAATTGCAAGAAGCTCCAATTGTGGGGGTTCTTAATGAAGTAATTGATTCGATGAAAAGCAGCGATTGGTTTTATGATTTTAATTTTGCATATAGATCTTGGCGTCGAAATACTGGCGAACTGGGCACGCCGCTGCGCAACAAGCTTGAATATGAGGTGGACGTTGTTAATAAAGTTAATTTTATTGGCAAATGTGTAGAAGAAAATTTAAAACAATTAGAAACAGATGCTGAAGAAATTGAAGAGTTGGCATTGCCTTTTGCTTATGAGCCCGACTATAATAATGAAAAGTCAGCCAACGGCGCCGGCCTAGGCTCGGGCGGCAACGACACAGATACCAATCAAAATCAATTTAAAGGAAGGTTTTCTGGAATTACCAAAAAAGCATTTATTGGCCATGGCTGTTTCGGGACTTCTTATGATACATCTGTTGTAAGTGTTTCCCCAACGACTTTAGATGATTTGAAGACTAGTTTGGCATCGACGAACGATCCGCTTACAGGATTTAATATTAACAATCCGATTTATAATCACATTAGATTTGACATTAGAAACGAGTCGACCGTGCCCGATGCGAAAGCGCTTTTATTTACAAACGCTCTAAATAAAGATGAGAAAAAACAAATATTTAATTATGTTGTTCGCGCAGATCACAACAACTTCACTCTGGATGAGCCTAAAATTTTAGTTGCAGAATATGAAGGCGCTAGCCATTATGCTCGGCCCTTCTTTTATGCGGCGAGACAAATTCCAATTAATTTAAATTCAGATTTTACTTCAGATATAAAAAGAGGAATTTTTGATATAAATCTTAAACCAAAATTAGCAGGCATTAAAAATAAAAATTTTGATAAGACACTTTTAAATGACAAGATCACAAAAAAGACAACGGAAGAAAAGGTCTTCATAAAAGGGCAAAGCGGCCCGACGACGGTATCGAAAGGAAAACCTAAGTGGGAATTTGCGAAAGGAAGTAAATTAAAAAGAGAGTGGTTCCGAGATTATCGAGAGATATCTTTGGGCCGGCTTGCAAAATATGAGACTATTGCTTATAAAATTGTTAAATCAAAGAGGGGCACAAAAGAGAAAAAGGGCGACACTTACAAACAAGTTGCTGATCAGGTTATATATATTTATCCTGAATTTAAAAAAGACACTGATCAGTTTAGAACAATAAATTATATTGATACGCAAATAAAACTTGGAGTTGAATATGCATATGATTTATTTGCAATTGTGTTGGTGTATGGAACTAAGTATAAATATGGCCACCCAACTTTAGGAAAACAATGGAAAACAATTGGTGAACCTATTAAAGAAGAAAGTATGCAAAACTATCAAGAATATCATCTAAAGTCAAAATTGACCCCGGTCAAAGCCGAATTGGCCAGAAGCGCTCAGCGAGTAGAGCTTGGTAGCGATGTGGGCATAAAAGTTGTTGATGAAGAAGGCAAAACATCTTTTTCATCAGATACAAAGCCCGGTACCGCGATACACGAATGGTACGGTTTGTATGGTTCTGGAAAACCCGGGCTTGACCACAGACTTAAATATGTAAATACTTATAGTATTGCGGGGTTAGTTGATTCCCGCCCAGCTTTAGGAATATTTGAAATTCCACTTTTGAGGCGGCCTTTACCAAAATAGGATAAAATAATGACTTACGGAGACAATTTTCAACCATCCAAGACTAGTGCATTAGAAGCAATGGCAATCAATGGGCCACCGATCCAGCCCATTGTTGATATATTGCCATATTTTCAAGTTAATAATAGAATTTTATTTTTATTTCAAAAAGCTAGCGGCGTTGAAAAAGTTACTTTGACGCAAGAAATGAAACAGGAATACAGGCTGGCATTTGAGAGTGATCAAAAAAAATTCCCAGGAATTTTAAATCCCAATCAAATGTTTTTTGGGTGTTCGTCGCCAAAGGGATCACCCAATGAGTGTGGCGTCATTGAAGATTTTCTTGTATATAGAACTACTGCTGACCGCCCGCAATCTTTTGATGATTTTGGCGAGCCATATGCGCTAGTGCCTTTTGATAAATCATCTTTTGTTGATTCTATAGAGCCAAATAGACAATATTATTATGCCTTTAGAGCAAGAACCAAACCAGCGTCAACCGGCATGAAGTCGTTTGTTGAACATTTTTATTTAGTTGAATTATTTGATGAAGCCGGCACAATATTACCAAATATTCAATTTTTTAAATTTGATAGCTTAATAAATCATGAAAAATCAGTTAAATTTAATAGAAGGTTAAAAATAAAGCCGGCATTTTTGCAAACTGCTCCAAATTCTTCAACGACGGCTAAAGGCGGACAAATGAAAACTAATAAAATAGCCGGCGATTTGGGCTTCGAAACCGCGGATAAAAGCGTATTTTTAAATGTGGATGATCCAAGAAGCAAAGAATATTCTAAATGGAAATTCAGAATTATTTCTAATAGCACACAAAGGAAAGTTGATATTAATGTCTTTTTTCGTAAAAAAGTTGAAGTTTTTTCGCCGCAGACCAAAACAACAAAACTGGAAAGAGCAAACTTAAGAAGAGATATTGACAATGGTATGTATGAAAAAATATTAGCGTATGATATGGAGGATACCGTCAACCTCGGCTATCAGGATAAGGTAGTATAAAATAGTATTATAAGAGATAATTTTGATTAAAATACTACTTATAATTGCTACGGGAGGAAAAAAATGGCATTTTTAGACAATGAATCAAGTATTACTATTGACGCCGTGTTGCAGCCGGCGGGGCGAAAAAGATTAGCCGCAGGCGACGGAAGCTTTAATATATCCGCTTTTGCTTTGGGCGACGACGAAATTAATTATCAGCTATTTAATGCAGATCATTCTCAAGGCAGCGCATATTATGATCTTAATATTTTAAAAACACCTATTTTAGAAGCCTCTTCTCGCGGCGGCTTGAGACACAAACTCATGACCATTCCGCGCAAAGACATTTTACACTTGCCCGTATCGCGGCTAAATACAAATAGAGCAGATAAAGGCCTCGACGGCGGCATGCCATTGGCAGGCGATCCAAATACGGACATGTATGTTATTTTGTGCACAAAAAATGGGTTTGATGCTTTTGCTGGCTCATTGCCGGATGGGGTTATCGATGGTAGGGACTCTGCTAAGGCGTCAGCCCCGGCGCAGTTGTTTACCATTGATCAGGGTCTTGACACATCAGATACTGATGTCGGAACGTGGGAGAGCCCACTTGATGATGATTTGAATGAAAATCAATATATTATTCAAATGGATGATAGGTTCGGAACAATTGTTACGCCGGCCGGCCCTGGTGGCGGCACTTTAGAAACCGGCGCAGATGCAACGTTTAGTTTTATTGATGAAGATAATGTTGCAACATATTATGCTGTTGAATCAAGTTATTATTATGGTTATCCAAGCGCAGAGGAAAAAGCGTCGTCGATCACCGGCCCCCGGGGCTTTAGAACTAAGTTTGGCTGCCGATGCAGCGCCGCTCTGAGAAATAGCAATTTCTTATTTAAGAAGTTTGGTACAGTTCTAACTACTTGGTGGTCCGATACTGGCGCAACAACAACTACAGTTGCTGGCAGCACGTCGGCCCGGGCCCTAGATGCGACCATAACAGTTACTCGTGGCAAAACAGGTGGCGTTCTTGATATCCCGGTAAGGTTTATTAGAGAGAATGATGCATGATTAAGGTGGAGAAAAATAATGGCAACAACATTTAAGCGTTTGACCGCTGATGACATTTCAACAACTAAAACAAGATTACACGAAATAATTCCATTAACCGGTAGTGTTGTTTCTGGCACATACAATGCCGGCGGCTTAGCTAGCGCAGTTGTTCTAGGCGACGAATACAACATCAAGACTTATGGGCACGGAATGTTCCACTCAGTTTTTGATTACCCTTACTTGAGTTCTTCGGCAAATCATCTTTTTGATATGACGATCGGCCTGTGGTCTGGCGGCGACTTCAAAACCGGTAGCAGCGGCGGCTATGTTGTTGGCAGCATGCAACCATTAACGGCGTCAGAAGACAAGCACAACATTTATTCACAAATGTCACAGCTTTTAGTTGGGCACGATCATACTGGGAATATTAAGCCCTTTGATCACTCTGGCGCCATTACAAGCTCGCAGGGTGAAAAGATTCATTCCGCTCTTTTCTTAAACTTTTCACGACTTTTAGTAAAAGACGAAATTGAGAAGGGAAGCTTCACAATGGTTGTGGGTACCTCATCATACTTTGTTCCCCCCAAGGGGCCGTGGGGCGAGGACGACGACGGATTAATTTATATTTCAGATTATGGCGCCAAAACAGATTTCAAAACCAATTCGCCAGCCGGCGAGTATGGCATTCTTTATAGGTCTGACTCTTCTAATACGGCCGTAAATGCCGACGACGCGATTCGGCACAACAGAGTTGGTTTGATTTATTATCAGGCCGGCATTGTTATTCTAGAGGGTTCTTCTTCTATGGCGACAGCAAGTATTCCTCTCTGGCAAGGTCGCCTAAATCCCACAACGGCCGTTGTATCTGAGATTGGCGGCGCCGGCGCACCCGTTTTTACAGGGTTTTTGACAGCTTCAATTTCTGGTGTTAGTTCTAGTGGTATGGGAAATTCTAGTGGCTATTGGGATTGGGAACAGCTAATGATTTCTGGCACGATTGATCAAGCTTGTAATGCTTTGAGACACAGAATTAGAAATATTGAATTTAAAAACACAACGGAGTTAAATTCAACAGTTTATTTCTGTCGTGCGGGACATAATGAATTTAATTATAGTTCTAATCCTTCTTATGTGACTGGTAGTGAGATTCGCGTTAAAGACGGCAACCCCGGACATCCTTCAACTACGTATGTTACAACAGTTGGGCTGTACTCAAATGATGGTGAGCTTATGGCAACAGCCAAGTTGTCTGAGCCGCTGAAAAAGGATGACACCACTGATTTTACAATTAGAGTACGACTAGACTATTAAGGGGAATTGTTATGCCCCAATTTAAGTTTGGACAAAACGACATCTTCCACAACGTTATTAAGGCGTATCCGAAATATACAATTTCGATGTACCTTAATAACATGTATATAAACAATAGAATTACACAAGGGGATCAAGTCCCTAGTGGCTCTGTTTCATTATATGAAATGGTTGTTAATCCAGATACGGCCTCGTTAAAAAAACATCTAGACGGTGCCGGCGCCGCCGACGAAGCAATAGATAATTATTTTGCTACTGCATCATATGGTTTTCTTGTTTCTAATGAAGGCGGCCACAATGTTGCGTGGTCTGCGAATGTTGGACTAGGTGATAACAAAATAACAAATTCCAGCAAGTGGAATAAGGAAGTTGGTAAAGGTTCGGTCAAAAATTTGAAATTAAATTATCCAATTCTTGCAACGGTAGATAGATTTTTATTAATTGGGAGCACGGGCGGCAGCTATAACCGCCTTGGCCACGACACAGCCGACAGCCCCGTTGCTTTTGATGGCCTGATTGAAACTTCTGAGTTAACGTCGGGCGATTTTTTAGAAGGCCGCTTCGTTGCAACGGCAAGCAACGCATTTAAATTAATAGCTTTAAGAACTGCATATAACGATTATAGAAATCTAAGTCCTTATTTTGATTTTGATAAATATGTGCTTGTTTCTGGTGGCGTGCCCCCTGTGCGCGGATTTTGGTCAGGAGATGGCAAGGGCCCGGTGGAGGGGAAAGCAAAATCGTGGTCTCAAAACGGTAAAACAAACCTTGAAGTCGTATATAACCCACCTGGGTATACTTTAACAAGTTTTCCGGAAAAAGGCGAGGCCGAGACTGCCACCAGTTTTGATAATTCAATTCCAAATTTTACTCAATCAATTCCTAGAAACAAATATACAAATGTAATTGTGATTCCAAAAATTATGTATGGCGAGACCATCAAAAAAGGTTCTGTTAAATTAGAATTTTATTTTACTGGCACGTTGGTCGCCCGGGCCGAAGATAGCAAACAAAATGGTGAATTGATTGAGACGTATTTGAATTCTGATGCGTGCGACCGAACTACCACTGGCAGCACAATCGGCGTTGTGATGTATAATGAAGGAGTTATGATTATCACTTCAAGCGTTCCTTTCCGAGCCAGCAATCCGGGCGCGCCCGTTAACACCACTGGTTTAATTGATGGTTATTTATGCCCAACGGGTTCGCGCGCGCTCAGCGGCGGCGGTGGCGGGCAATGCTGCGGTCATGGCACCGGCGAAGTGGTTGAAGGAATTTGGCCTCCTGCGGGCGGCGAGCGCGCCCCAATGAGTTCAAGTTATGTAACTGCCTCTTCTTGGGCTCATTTCGGCGCATATAAATCTTTGGTCACTGCATCTAATGCACAGTTCTTTTCGTCCAGCCGCTCTCCCTGTAGTTCTTCATATCTTATGGAGTTTAAAGGCACAACACATACACCGGTACTTACAATGTTAGCGCATGCAGATAAAAATGAATTGAATTGGAGCAACAATCCAAGCTATATTAGTTCTGACAATAGAGTCGCTAGCACCGCCGGCCACTCTGCTTATATTAATACTTTTGTCGATTACACCAGTTCACACGAATATAAAGAAAGGGAAGGAATAAAAATTAAAAATACAATTTCAAGTTCTTTTGACTGCCATTCGGCCTCCTTTAAGCCGCAAACATTTATTTCTAAAATTGGAATTTATAACGAGAATAAAGAATTAATTGCTATTACAAAATTGGCAAACCCGGTTAAGAAAATTGGCGATTTAGATTTCACCTTTAAGATGAAGTTGGATTTATAGTAAAATTAAGTAATGATACTTGGTTTAGATGTTTCGACTAGTATTACTGGGGCGACAGTAATAGACGACAAGGGCAACGTTGTTTGTTGTGAAGCGTGGGATACTCGCAAATTAAAAAACTTCTTTGATAAGGCAGCATATATTAAAAGCTGTTTGGAAGATGTGAGAGTTGAATTCCCCATTACAAAAATAGTAATTGAACAGTCGCTACAAATGTTTAGAGCCGGCTTTTCATCGGCAAAAACGCTCACGCTTCTTTCAAAATTTAATGGTGTGGTTAGTTGGATGTGTTATGATTTGTTTGAGATTGAGCCAGAGTATATTTCAGCTTCCTCGGCGCGCAAACAAGCTGGCATTACAATCCCACGAGGTAGCAAATCAAAAGAGGTTGTTTTGGAATATGTTAGTAATGATATTCAAAACTTTCAATATGAATTAACAAAGGCGGGCAATCCAAAGGCGGGTACTTATGATCGAGCAGATAGCATAATTTTAGCCAAAGCAGCATTTTTAAAGTCTTGAAACTAATTAAATTGAGGACAAATTCCATGAATATAGAAGCTGCAGATTTAAATCAGATTATTGTAGAAGAAACAAAAAAAGAAATAAATTTTTATTTGCTTGAACAAAGAGTAAGCGAATTAAAATCTCAAGGCTTAAGCAAAGAACAGATTCGAACTACCTTAGTAAACGAAGGGATATTAGATATGCTTAGTTCTGGCCTCGGCGCACTCGGCGAGGGTGCCAAGCAAATGGTAATTGAGAGAATACTTGCGTATATTGAAGAAAAGATGGGATTAAACCCCAAAGGGTGGTTTTTTGCTGTCTTAAATAAAGCAATTGCGAATATGGATTGGCCTGAAGATTTTCAGGCAATTATATCAGGTAACTGTGAGCGCATTGTTATAATTGTAGAAGAAGCTTTGGGCGAAGAACTCTTAGATCGTTTAATTACAAAATTAACTGACGACGTTGCTGGCATTTTTTCTAAAAGAATGGGAATTCAAGCAGATTCTTTAGATAAAATTGTTGGCGGCTCCATAAAAGATGTTGCTCGTAATATGTTGGCCGATTATTTAAAAGAAAAAGGCATTATTAAAGAAGCAATAGCGGGCATTGCTGATTGGATATGTGAAATAGAGATTACCGAATTAATTTCCCCGGCCGGCACCACAACTCCGTACACTGGCGGCGCCGAGAAGTTTGCGGCCGACGAGGTCGCTGCCGCTGCCGCTGCGCAGGAATAATTTGACACAAGCTGAATTTTTTAGTACAATAGTACTGTGACTAAGGTTGGTTTACTACAAGATATTTTAGGTCGGGGATATCGTTCCGGAGAGGAATATTTATTTGCCTGCCCTTTCTGCAATCATCATAAAAAGAAATTATCAATAAATTTAAGAAAAAATAAATTTAAATGTTGGGTGTGTGACACATCCGGCAATTCGCTTTTATATCTTTTTAAAAAATATGGCAATGTTCAACAGCTATTCGAATGGAAAAAACTTAACAACATTGCAGATTTTTCTGAAATGGACGACAAGCTGGATCATCTTTTTGATGAACCAGAAGAGAAAATACTTCCAAAATTAAAATTACCAACAGGATTTATTTCACTTGCCAACAAAGGATTGCCGCTTTCTTGCATCGGCGCAAAATCTTATTTAAAGAAAAGGCGGATAGACAAGAAAGATATTCTTTATTGGAAAATTGGTTATTGCCCCAAGGGCCAATATATGGGTCGTTTAATTATTCCATCATTTGATTTAGACGGGAACATTAATTATTTTATAGCAAGATCCTACAATGGCAATTGGAAGAAATATTTAAATCCAGAAGTTCCTAAAAGCGAAATCATTTTTAATGAGCTTTGTGTTGATTTTAGAAAGCCAATAACTTTAGTTGAGGGAGCATTCGATGCAATAGTTGCTGGTGAAAACTCTATTCCTATTTTGGGTTCGACATTAAGAGAAAATTCCAGGTTATTCCAAAAAATTATAGAAAACAATTCAATTATTTATATGGCACTAGATCCAGACGCAACTAGTAAAACAAATTCAATTATAGAAAAGCTCTTGCGTTATGGCCTCAAAGTGTATATAATAGATGTAAGCGGCTTTAAAGATGTCGGCGAGATGACAAAGGAAGAGTTTGCGACAAGGAAAGAAAACGCCACACAGATTACCGATAACTTGTCGCTATTATTTACCAACGTCAAATTCTAAGGATATTATATGAAGATTGCGCATATTAGCGACATTCATGTGCGGAACTATAAGTACCACCACGAATATAGAGAAGTTTTTCAACAGCTATTTGAAAAACTAAAAGAGCTTAAACCAGACATAATTGTTAACACGGGCGACACTGCCCACACTAAATCTATTTTAAGCCCAGAGTATTTTAATCTGACTTCATGGTTATTTACTAGTTTGGCGGAGATAGCTCCGCTACACATGATTTTGGGTAATCACGACTGCAATGTCAAAAACTCAAGCCGGCTTGACGCGATTACGCCGATCACTGAGGCGTTAGAAGATTCTAATATTCATTTTCACAAACTTACAAAAGAAGTGGATGTGGGAGAAAACATTGTACTCAATGTTCTTTCTATTTTAGATCAGGACAAATGGTCAGCCCCATCTGATCCGGACAAAACTAACATCGCTCTATATCACGGCGCAGTTGCTGGGTCTAAAACGGATACTGGCTGGATTATGGAACACGGCGAGATCGACATTGATTTCTTAGAAAACTTCGATTATGGCCTCTTGGGCGATATTCACAGAACAAATCAGATTGTTGATGACCACGGCAAAGCTAGATACCCCGGCTCACTTATTCAGCAGAACTTTGGAGAGTCGCTAGACAAGGGTTTTTTACTTTGGGACATTAAAGATAAAGAAAACTTTACTTGTGATTTTCATCAGTTAATCAACCCCAAGCCTTTCGTTACGATCAACCTTACTCCCAAGGGCAGAATCCCCAAGGGTTTAAACCCCCCAGCGGGCGCTAGGCTGCGTTTAGTTTCCTCAGACAACCAGAGCATCGAAATCTTCAGAAAAGCCGTAGATATCGCCAAGAAACGCTTTAAACCAGAGTCTATTTCTTTCTTGAACCGAGCCCATGGCGGCGAACGCATAAGTGTTGAAAAAGAGG
>Ga0080013_1001294_pt1 | contig 33676 bp, 51 predicted proteins | sample ETNvirenome_6_85_FD_69236 | JGI IMG/M metagenome (GOLD analysis project Ga0080013, IMG submission 69236) | Marine viral communities from the Pacific Ocean - ETNP_6_85 (SPADES assembly) (version 2) | ecosystem: Environmental > Aquatic > Marine > Oceanic | place: Pacific Ocean | collected 2013-06-19
GAGCCGAACTAGCTTTATTCGCTTCATTATTAAGACGATTAGCTAATTTCTCAACTTCGAGCTTCACCTCATTTTCTAGTTTACTACGTTGTACTCTTCTATCTGCCTTAGAATCTGATGAGACTTCACCAAGTCTAGTTTTGAATTTCTCCACTTCAACTCGTTTTCTGTCTTGTACAGATTCTCTTTGGGCTGTTTGCAAGTCACCCTGCAAATTCTTAACCTGTCCCTGTAAGGACTGGATTTGTTGCATCATTTGTTCTTTTTCATCTGTTCTTCGCATGATGCCTTCTTTATCAAATATTTCTGGGTTTTTCTTTAACACTTCTATTTTATCAATAATTCCCATCTGGAACGCCTCTAAATATACACTAAGTTCTGCATATTTGTTTGTAGGCATTGTAGAACCGGGTTCAATTCTTATATCATGCTGCTCAATATTGTATTGTTCCTTCTTTATATCAACGATAGAATTTGAAACATCATCGTAAATATTAACCATAACCTCAGTTAAATCATTATTTGGTTGAGCAAGGCGAAACATTTTCTTAAAACTGTAATGTCCTTTAGATATATTATATAAAACTTTACCAAGTCTATTTATAGAAAATTCAATATCTCTTAATTTTGATTTTGGTCTTTCACTACCAAGTGCTATCATTCTTTCTGTACCACGAACAGTATCTGGTGCTTTATCCGCAACACCATGCATCATCTCAGGAAGTCCAAATATAAAATCTATATAGAACTCTGATTGCTGAATAAGTTTATAAAATTCTCCAGCTAATGGGGATGGCTGTGGATAATGTGGCTCTCCTTGAGAAGAATCAATCTCAATTACAGCATTTGGGTTCGCCCAATCCTGTTCTAACTGTGAGACATCATCAACACTACCAAGTGGTACTAAAAGTTTTAATCCAGCAGACGCTTGAGCATGAGATAATGCTAGAGACCAAAGTTTGTTTAAAAGTCTCTGCATTGGTTTTGCTCTTGATATATCTGATTTTGGATATGGTGTACCAGTCCAAACATTTGGTAATGGTACAACAGGATAAATATCTGTATTTAAAATTTGTTCATATAAAACAATTTCACCAACTGATGCACAAACCTTTACTCTAGTTTGCTCTACAGGAGCAACTGTTAAAACACCAGTTTCTATTAAATCAAGATTTTCCTGTGAAAAATTAACAAATTCTTCTTCAGACATAATCATCTCTGATGAATCCTGATTATTTATTACATAATAAAAATTAACTTTAACTTTATAAAATCTTTCTAATATTTGATATTTTCTAACATCCATATAGTCTTTATCTTTTACATCAGCCGGAGTAAAAGCAACTACAGAATTTTTATTTTGAGAAGATGGATAATCATTCCCTTCAATATCAGAATATTCAGAAATCTCATTAATTAATCCGGGGATAGTTTCACCTGATTCAGGGTCTACACTATCCCCTAATTGTGGGTAGAGGTTAATGAGTTGTTCTTGGGTTAATACAGTAGACAGTATAATACCGTCAGCATCATCGCACCAACGGTTTCTTGAAGAGGGAGATACGTATACTCTAAAGGGGTCTAGGTATGTGAACTTCACGTCACCTCTACCAAAATCTGATTCTGAATCAACATAAGCATATAAATAACCAAGACCAGTAGTAGCGTAATCATGAATTGCCTGTTTCATTTGTGAATCACCATCGGATATTTGCCAAACATATCCTAATATAGTTCTCCAAACAGAAGCAACCTTAACATCGGAGTCTTCTCTGGGGGTTATTGTAAATGCTGGGGGTCTTGCTGTTAAAACAGCTTTAAATTTTTCTATTGCAGCAGAAGTTCTGTCCATTGGGACATCTGCTTGATTTCTTGCAGATAATTCTGAAGATTCATCTTCCGTAAAATGATTACCTAAATAGAAATCAATATCTTCCCTAGCTTCAGTATCCCAATCTGAACGAGCATCTCTCCATTGCCTGAAAAGTTGTTCGTTATATTCCGCTCTTTGGTCTTTTTCCATTAAATAATAACACCTTGCTTTAACAATTCTTCTAAAAATTGATTTTTAGTAGGTCTTTGAGGAGATTCTATTAAGCCCGGAGAATCAGGTAATGTTTTTAACATTTCATTTATTGAAGGTGCTTCATTTATTAAAGAATCTAATAAATAATTTTTATCCATTTCATTTTGTACAGAATCTTTGTATGATTCTTCAGCTATTAATTCATCCAGTAAAGCCTGTATAATGCCTGCTTGTTCTGCTACCCCAGCTGAATCAGGTTGACCTAAAGCTTTATTATATTCACCAAACTCACCCCACTTACCACTAGCATGACTACCTTTTGGAACTTTACCACCAGTTTGATAACCACCAATGCTTTGAGAACCACCTTTAGACATTTTTAATAATTTTGCTATTTCACTTTCTCTATATTTCTTAGGAATTAGGTTACTTATTCTTTTTAATTCATCAACATTTAAAAATCCACGAGGATAAACAGCATCTACTACATCACCAGTTCTAACATCTTTACCACCAATTTGTTTTAGATGTATCTTATCTCTTGCCTTTACTAATTTATTTGTATATCTTTGCATATAACCCGGATTTACTAAGTCCATTTTATCAAATGGTTTCTGTAGTGTGTTTTTTAAAACTTTGTAGTCTTTCCAATCATATAAATCTCTTTTTGGGTTTTGGATTACTTTTCTACCGGGAGCGACTTTCATTGTACCTGCTATTTTATCTAAAACTTTTTGTTTGCCTTTAGCTGGTATCATTTTAATAATCTCTGAAGCAAGCTTAGGAATCTTTCCTGTTACAGCTTTTGCAGTACCAGCTACACCAGCACCCGGAATAGCCATACTCATTATCATATTCATCATTTCATTTTCTTCTGCACCAATTCTATCGGCATCTACCATTGAATATTGACTTTGACCTTGAGCAGATTCTGCTAACATAGCTTGAGCTAAAAGTTCATCCATAGCAGAAGTAGCAGTAGCGTCACTAACACCACCATCTTGATAACCCGGAACTTTTCCACCATTTTGATAGCCGCTCATCTTATCTGGATAAAAACCGGGTAACGCATTTCTAAAAGCACTCTTTAATCTTCTTTTATAATTGTGAGTAAGAGGTAATTGTTTATCATAATATTGAGCTTCCCAATCACCTTTTTTCCTAGTTGTACCTTCAGGAGGAGATTTGAATATATCAGGATTCTCTGAATATAATCTTGCAATCGCTGGTGTTAAAGCACTTAATACTGAGTCAGTCTCTGCTCTTTCAGCATCCGTCATTTCTCTCGGTCTTTTAGCTGCCATATCCTGTAAAAACCACCTAGCATCATCATAATCCGATTCGCCCATACCTCCCATAGCTTTACTATACTCATCATCCCATTTATCTGAAAAATCATCAAGCCCTGCTTCCTCAAGAGAATCACCAACAAAGTAAGACCTGTCATAAATAGAAGCCTCTAGTTCAGTTGGAAATATCCCTTGATTCTTTTCTCTAAATAACTTTAAAAGTTGCTGAGGGCGTATTTTACTCCAATCTGGGAGAACTTGGTCTTTTGGGACATCACCACCATTTTCATAACCAGCGATATTTTCATTGCCAACAGAGCCACCACCTACCATAGGTTGCATTTGAGATAGTGTTGCTTCTGCTATTAAAGAATCAATATTTGAATGAGCTGCACCATCGGATACAGAGTTTAATTTTTCTAATAGTGGTAATCCTAACATTTCTGCTGACTCCCTTTTAATTACAAATTCACCGGGGGTTAATCTTGCTGGAACAGTATCGGTAGTACCAGCCATTAGTCACGAACCTCAAAATGGGGAAAATCATCGAAGCGGTTGTCCATGACCTGAAAATCCATATCCCAATCTCCGCCCCACCTTAAACGAATACCCATGTTCCTAGCAAGCCCAAGGACAAAGCCAGCGAATAATGTCTGTCTTTCACGGTCTTCCCAATCAACAGGATAAGGGGTAACGTCAACGGCTTTAGAAGGACTAGAATTGTGCCTACCGTTAGGATACTTAACTTTTGTACGATTTTCATCATATAATTTATTTTGCCTTTCTTTACTACGATGACCCTCTAAAATAGAACAGTCAACATAGTTAATTACTTCATTAAAGACATCTTGAAGCCGCTCATCACAGCTTGCAAGACGCTCTTTTGATTTTTTAGAGTATCTAGGCATTCATTGTATTATACGAATAAAGTGAAATCAAAAACAAATATTATTTAAATTTTTGAGCCAGTTACCCAGTTGTAGGCTTTTTTGATTTTATAGTAATCAAATTTGTCTTTTTTAACCTTTAATTCATCTTTGCCCATTTTTTCTGTTTTGGGGGGTCGGGCAAAATAATCAGCATAATAAAGACCATCCATTAAATCATCATTTCGTGGTTTAGGATGTTCAAAGAATTCGTCAACTAATTCGGTCATATGTCTATAAACGTATAGTTTTTTAGAATTCACTATTTGACCAAGTGCTGTTTCAAGTCTATCTTCTTTTTTAACCCTAGCTGGAGGTTTAACACCTTTAAACAGTCCCGGCATCAATCTTCTTTCTGTGGCAGACATTCTGGTTACCATATCTCGAACCATCTCCTGAGCAGCAACTGTTTCAATGGTAACTCTTCTAACAGGAGAATATTTCTTAGCATATTCTATAATTTTAGCTGGCACATCAAAGGTTGGTATTCTTTCCCTGAAGTAATCTAAAATATATCTATTCTTATTAGAATCAATACCCATAACCATAATTACCTGAAAGTCAGATGTTTCAGTAGCGGTGGCAGCTAGGTCTACACCAATATAGACATTAATAGGAATAGCATCATCTCCCTCAATAATATAAGGCATATTACTTTCTTTTTTAAATGTACCGTTGTAGTATTGAATTCTATCTATTTTAAAAGCAGCATTGGTAATATCACGAGCATCATTCATGTATTCCTGAGCAAACTTATTCACCAAACCCGCTTCAATAAACTCCCGCTTTTTAGCCTGTAATTTCTTTTCTGAAAACTGAGATTCCCATAATGGTTTACCATTCTCTATCGCTCTATAAAAATTTACTGTCCAAGGATACTCACGCCCATCTTCCTTTGCTTTTCTCCAGCCATCATAAGTCATTTGCAGATAAGAGTCATAATGAACAATCGTACCACAAAGCCATATCCAGCCTTCATTACCGGGGGTCTCCTCTAATGCTGGATATACTGTAGATACAATCCACTTTTTGATTTCAGACCTGCGTTCTGGTGTCTTGGTATTCAATTCCGATTCAAAGTCATCTAATACAATACCAGTATAACGAACATCTACCTCCGCACGACCTCTTAATCTCTGAGAAGTACCTTTTGCAATCATTCTATCGCCTTTTGCAGTAACAATATCTTTTTCTGTCCATCTTTTTCCAACAGAACCACCATCCATTGTACCAAAATAATATTTTATCATTTTATTATTCTCAAAATGACTCCGTAGGTATTTAAGGTGGTCTATTGCCTGACCTTGTTCTTCTGATACCCAAGCGATAAAATGCTGTTCATCTGTTTTAGAAAAACATAGTTTGTGCATAATAGCAGCTTTTGCCATTACAGATTTACCGTGACCCCTTGGAATAATATTACATATCCTAGCTCCCGGCTTGGTAGTTATCAATTCTTTGGCAATGTGGTATTGAAAGGGTGCTGATTCAGATTTCTTTAAAAAATCATTGGGCAGGAACGCTCTGCCAAAGTAAATCAGGTTATTATATGAATTCTGGAGAATTTCATCCCTTTCCTTCATTTCACTGGGGCTGGGTGTTATATTAAAATCTTTTTTAAATGGTACAGGCATTATGCTTCATAAATATCACTACTGTCAAAACTGCCGAATTGAACTAGATTGTCCTTTAAATCAAAGACACTTTCACAAATATCACATATCCAGCCGCTCAATTTATTCATAGAGTCTAAATATGGTAATTTACTCATAACGGTACTCCCTATAACTTCACAATCACAGGCGGGGCAGTAGTTTGTCCCATAAATTAATTCTTTTAATTCAGTTTTAGAGGCTAATCGAACCGGGAAATAGATACTAGGTTTTTTTTCCATTTAATTTCATTGGCTTTGGTTCTGCCAATACTCCCGCTTTAAACGCTTCTAACTTTTCCTGACTGAATCCTGTGAATTCCTGTATCAATGAAACAGAGTCCACTTTCTTTTCCGAATTTAACATACCTGAAATCTTCATTAATGTTTCAATGGCTCTCATTTTATCTGAATCTCTTGAACCAGAGGCTTCTACAATATCTTTTGTCTTTTCTAATAAATAAGATTTTGTAATCCCAGTTTCATTTAATAACAATTCTATTTCTTTATCTATCAACTGTCTAACCTTTTTACTTTTTAATAAGACCTTTGTCTTTTGTTTTGCATAATCTAAGCTTTTAGTATTCTCATGAGCTTTCATAAAAGCATCAATCGGTCTCATACCACTAGCTATATACTTCGCAAATATACGCTTAGATACAGATAAATTGCCGTCTTTTATTTTGGCATACCAATTCTTCTTCCCAAAACGCCATATATCATGAACTGGCTCTCCCTCAATATGTATTGTCCTTTTAATATTAGCCATACCCAGTAAAGTTCTGATGTATTCATCCTTTCTACTCTTTTTTCTGTCTCTGGTTTTTATTTTACCCCTTTTAATAACTACGGTTACCTGTCCGTCATCCGTTTTAATCCAGTCGCCCGTATTTGCCTCTCTCCAGTCGGATTGTATGGTTTGCTTAGGGTTATGTCGCCTAAACTCTTTTTCATCCTTATAGAGCGTATATTCAACGCCTTTTATCTTTCTGGTGTAAGCCATACTTAATTAGGATGGTTTATAAATAGACTTTCTCCGTCTGAGAGCAGTTCGAATTCCTTGAGTGCTTTTACTCTGGATAACAGCTCGGCAATCTTTCCGTATGTGGAAGAAGTAGGATTAATAACGTCTAAAAGTTCTATCTCATTGCCCAGCTTTCTAATTTCATTAATATTGGTAAAAACATCAATATCATCAAAAGAACCTGCCATCGCTTTCTGGAATCTGGTTTTTCGCTCGCTCATATGTTAATTTAACTTAAAAGGTAGTTAAGGGGAAAGATAATAAAGTTATCCACATAGTTATCCACAATACCTAATTAAGCTATATAGTATAATATAGTAGTATAGTATCTTTCAATAAGTGAGTATAGTAGTATAGTATTATAGTAGTATAGTATAATAGTAATATAGTATAATATAGTATAGTATAGTAATATAGTATAGTATAGTACCCCGCCCTAGCTAAATCTTTAAAAAATTGAAAAAAATTATATTTGTATTTGTGTTTCTCTTATAATTTGCATGGGTACTCCCCCAAGTCCGTTTGAGGTTGTAATAGTTGAATTGAAAAAGTCAAATTGAATCTCCCCTCGTTGAAACTCCCCTCGCCAATACAAGACCTATACTAATAATTGAGTATGTAAGTGTAACAATATCAACATATACAACTAAATTGGAACTTTGACCCTCGAAAATGTAATAATAGGTAGTAAACGGACACAAGACGAATACTAGACCAGTGATTGATTGATGTGTAGGGACTTGCCAATAGTATTAATGTGAATTACTCCAATGATGCAAGGTAACCAATCCTAATTCAATTAATACTATTCTTTTGTTGAATGTTAATTGAAAGGAATAAACAATGAGTTTATTAAATAAGTTAAAAAACATTGGTACCGATGGCATTAATGCTCTAAAAGAGATGAGATACTTCCATAATTGTGGAGTATGTCATCATCCAATGAACACGAACCAAGACCCCGAAGCATATCACTCTAGTAATTTGAACGGATGGTATCACAGGGAATGTCTTAACACATTGGATAGATGTGATAGTTGTGATAGGTCTAGCCTACTTTTAGTACATGGTTTATGTGCTAGGTGTATGCGTTCGGATTCTATTCGTAGCTATTCATATAAACCTAGTCCATTGTTTCATAGAGTAAACAACAAGAAGAAATCTGTTTTGGTTTCTGATAGTGGCTACTCTCAACATGGACTCCCAATTTTACATTTTGGTGTAGAGATTGAATGTGATAGACACGAAGACGAAACTGAAGACTATGACAATTCGATTATATTGGAGGGCAATCAATTTGCTTCTTTAGTTAATCTTATTGGCAGAGGTGTTCGGAAGAGTAACTTATTCTATTCTAAATCGGATGGTAGTTTGACGGAGCAAGGAATAGAAGTTGTTTCACATCCATTCTCTTGGAACTTTTGGAAGAAGTACGGCAGAGATATATATGATACTTTATTTAGTACCATATTATCTAGCGGTTATTTTTCTGCAGAGTCTTTCGAGGGCGGGATGCACATTCACGTCAGCAAGAATGCGGTAAACCGAACACAATTACATAAACTATTATGGTTTATTTATGAGTGTCCCGAGTTTATTAAAAAGATTGCTCAAAGAGATTCTATGTATGGAAAAACCACATGGAAGTCAATTATTGGCTCTACCTATGGAGATTCTCCATTCAAGAATAGACGGAGACGTGTAGCAAGAATCTGTAAAGCTAAATACTCTAGTGTTGCAGATAGATACACAGCGGTAAACCTACAGCCTAATAATACAATAGAGTTTAGAATATTTAATGGTACATTGAATATAATGACTCTTTCAAAGGCTATAGAGTTTATACATTCTCTACTTGCTTACTGTTCACAGTCATCTTTTAAAGATATTGTCAATAGAAAGAGTGAGAGCGTGAGAGTCGAAGGCTATCTAAAATTTTTATCCGAGAACCAGAAGAGATATACCAATCTCTGTCTATTCTTAGATACTGAATTAATGGACTATTTTAATGGACTATCTAAACAGAAACGGGATAAATATTTCGGTAACTCTAAATCTAGATTAGGAAGGAAACTTCTAAATGAGGGTTTAAGTTCAAATCGGAATGGTAATTCGTTTCATGAAGATGTGAAAGGACTTGTAATATAATGTGTATTGTAATTGTGAAAACTGAACAAACGGATATTCCCAAGGAACAATTAAAAGAATCATTTGATAATAACCGAGATGGTTCTGGCTATCTATTCGCAATGAATGGAAACCTAACTATCAAGAAAGGGTTTTTTGTCTTTAATGATTTCTATGATAATTATTCTAGGGATATGGAAAGATTCAATAATCCTATATCAATTATCCATTTCAGGATAACTACACATGGATTAACGAATAAACTAAACTGCCATCCGTTTCTTGTAAACGATGAAATTGGATTCGCTCATAATGGAATGATTGACTTTGTCGATAACCATAAGAAAAAATCTGATACGATGATGTTTAGAAATGATATTCTTAGGAATATGCCTAGTAAATGGATTTTCAATGACTCAGTACTAAAATTGATGGAAGAGTCTATTGGGACATCTAAACTAGCGTTTCTAGATAGAAATGGTAACTATCGGATAGTCAATGAGGGTCTAGGACATTGGAACAAGAATGAGACCATATGGTATTCCAATAAATCATATTGTGAAGTTAAACCTTCTCAATATGCTTGGAATAGGTTTGGTCATGGAGGAATCTATAGTCAATATGATAATCTCAATATTACGAATAAGAAGAAAACGAAGAATACGAATAATCTAGAACGACACCAATGTAGGACTTGCCTCAGTGGACTGATGAGCCTCGGAGAGAGGAAACTTGGACACTGTGAGAAATGTCAAGCAGATGCTAAAAATGGAGACTATCCCAAGAGGATATAATCAATAAACAGAGGGGAGACTTAGCACTCTCCCCTCATAACTAGGAGATGAATAATGCCATATCCAGATGGATATTTGATAGTTAAATCTGTCACCAGAGGAAGATTCGGAGATATAATTAGTATGGAAATGACTGAATCTTGGCGTTTCATGAAGATGTGAAAGGACTTGTAATATAATGTGTATTGTAATTGTGAAAACAGATAGAACGGATATTCCCAAGGAACAATTAAAAGAATCATTTGATAATAACCAAGATGGCTCAGGTTATCTATTCGCTATGAATGGAAATTTGACCATTAAAAAAGGTTTCTTTGTCTTTAATGATTTCTATGATAATTATTCTCGGGATATGGAAAAATTCAATAATCCTGTGTCGATAATTCACTTTAGAATTACCACACATGGAATAACGAATAAAACCAACTGTCATCCGTTTCTTATCAATGATGGCATCGGATTTGCTCATAATGGAATGATTGATTTTGTTGATGACCATAAAAAGAAATCTGACACTCTAATGTTCAAAAATGAGATTCTAAGCATTTTACCTGATGGATTTATTTTCAATAATTCTATCATGAAATTGATTGAGGAATCTATCGGAACATCTAAATTAGCTTTCTTAGATAATAATGGAAATTATCGGATAGCTAATGAAGGTCTAGGACATTGGAACAAGGATAATACTATATGGTATTCTAACAAATCATACTGTGAAGTTAGGACTCCAAAATATGCTTGGAATGCATTTGGACACGCAGGAATCTACAGTCAATATGATAACCTCAATATTACGAATAAGAAGAAAACGAAGAATACGGATAATATTGAGCGGACTCAATGTAGAACTTGCCTCAGTGGACTGATGAGCCTCGGAGAGAGGAAACTAGGACACTGTGAGAAATGTCAAGCAGATGCTCAAAATGGAGACCATCCTAAGAGGATATAATCAATAACAGAGGGGAGACTAGCACTCTCCCCTCATAACTAGGAGATGAATAATGCCATATCCAGATGGATATTTGATAGTTAAATCTGTCACCAGAGGAAGATTCGGAGATATAATTAGTATGGAAATGACTGAATCTTGGAGAGTTTAAAATTAATAGGAGGATAACAAAAGAAGAGGAGAGTCTAGAGATAGGCTCTCCTTTTTTTGTGCCCAGAATTACAAATATATATAAAATTGTATGTAGGCAGCCAGTTCTGCAGCCTCCAGTTCCCAGCCGCAAGAGCTATAAACAAAGGAAAAACCCTTTAAAATGAAGCTGGAAACCCACTTTTTAAACCACTTTCCAACATTATGTATAATACAGAATTCCTATTATACATAATATCTGAAACTTAAAAATAAACAGTCAAAAATAAGTGAAAACACTTAAAAATAGTAACGTATGTTACTCTAATAGTTATAATTATAACGCTATTTATATATATTATCTTGTATGCACGCTGGTAAACGCTGGTAAATAAAAAATATATATATCTTATGCACGCAAGTATGCACGCACGCCTGAATGAGTCTATATATAAAAAATTATGTATGCACGTAAGTAAATATGCACGTAAGTAAGGTAATATTTATATATTTCATGCAAGCGGGTAAGTTGTAGCCGATTTAGGCGTGTTTTAAGCTTTTGTCGAGGATAAATGCTATTATACATAATCCAATAAAACCGCACTTAATTATACTTAATTATATATATGCTGGTTACTTTTCCCACCAGCTTACCCACCCAGAGCTATTTTTTATAAACTTTTTTCAATTATTTTGGAACTTTTTATGTCATTTTGGGTATAAGGGGTATAAAAGAAATAAACAAGGAATAAACAATGTACAAAAACAAACTAAAAAACAAAACGGCTTACGGCTCTAAGTTATTAAAGATGGATAACGACATCTATTCTTTAAGACGCAGAGTTATAAGCAGAATTTATAATTACAACAACCAACTACAGAAACTACAACTACCAAGACTACCAAGAATTGAAGTAAGGGTTGTAAGTAAATGTACAGAATGTCCTGAAGGCTTAAATGGTGTAGCAGGTTATGCTTATATGAATAAAAGAATCATACATATACCTGAGAACTCATTTAAATATAACGGGGTGTTATTTGACCAATTAATAATGCACGAGATTCTACATTCGATAGGTTTTGACCATAAGAAAAATTGTCCCGTGATGAACCCATCAATGCACAAAGTAAATAGAAGAGAACTTGAAAACACTTTTTACAATTACTTAAAAAATTACAACAACTAGATAAACAAGGAGTAATTAAAATGACATTAAAAAACAATGAAACTAAAAAAGTAAAGAATTGGAATGACTCTTGCTTGAATATATATACTAGGAATAATGATTCTGTAATAGTGGAAACTATTTACAGATACGCACCTAGTATAACTAAGAAAATGAGTTATGAAAATTTTAAAGAATGGCAATTAGAACTAAATAAAACAAGAGGTTAAAATGAATACATTAACATTTAAAGACAATGAAATAAGCGAGTATATAGAAGACTCTATAAAAGAATGGAAAGATAATGGCACTTGGTCTAGTCAATGGAAAGAAGATTTACATTTCCATTTATTTAATGAAGACTACTATATAATAGGTACGTACAACGCTAAAAAATGGCTGGGAGATGAAGTATTTAATGTAATAGAATACATTAAAGACTATGAGACCGAAAACTTTGGAGAAGTGAATACTAATTTTGCAAGTCCTGAAGCGGTGGTAAATATGTTCACTTATATTAGGGGCGAGGAATTACTCGCAGAGAGAGAAGAAAAAACAACTTGGAGAGGTATATAAAAATAATGTCTAGTATTAAATACAGAGAGATTAAAATAAAAATATCTGAAAAAGTATTTAAGGATGTGCGGTCTGCGTTAATAACTAAAACTATGACGGGTAATTTTAGTGGAATAGCAGACGAGGTATTGATGAAAATAATTAAGGCAATTAAAAAAGAAAAAGAGCAAGAAAAAATAAGTTATAAAAAAGAGCGTGAAAAATAATTTAAAATATTATGGAACTTTTTTAGTAGTTTTGCGTTAAAGGGATATAAGCAAGTAAAAAGGAGTAAAATCATGACAAAAACAAGAATAAAAAAAGAATTTAAGAACGCTGGTGTACAAATTGGGGGCGGTGCTATGGATTCTATAGAGTACGAACTGAACTGTTTTGTACGAAGGATGGCAAAAAGATGTAACGAAGGTAATTTAAAAAGACTTACACCCGAATTAATGTGGTGTGCTTTAGGGAGGAATAAATAAAATGAAAGAATATGAAACTAATTGCACAGATTGTAATACAATAAAAAACACAGATGAAATTTATGGTGGTATGTACGCATTTAATAAAAATGATACTGATGGGGATATTACACCTGAATTATATGGTAGTGATGATTTTTTATGTATAGAATGTATAGATAAAAAAGAAAAAACAAGGAAGGAATAAAATGAAAATACAAGATAAAATTAGTAAGATAGCTGATTGGATTATTAACGAGTCTAACTCTTCAGCAGATGAAGTAGAACATCTATTATATGCATTGTACGAAAGTAAAAGTTCTGGTCTATCTGGCAATATTAATGATGACTATAATGATGTTTTAGACATTATGTATAATAGAAAATGAATAAGAAAACAAAAAAAATAGTTGACAAAATATATGAGGAATACATAGACGAGATTATGGAATATCTATTGATGACTGATAAAGAAATGTTAAAATTCCTTTGGGGAAAAGAAAAAGCTAAATCATTTAATAAAAACAAATTTGCAAATAAATTATCTGATAAAATCAGTAATTCAGTAGATAAGCATATAGAGAAAAATAAATGATGAAATATATATTATTAATCTGTTTATCTTTAGTCTCTTGTAACGAAGAAGACGAAGCTATAATAGTTACTGATAAATTTAATAAGGAACATAAATACAATAGAATACCTGAAGAAAATGATAATATTTTATATTGTCAATTACATTATGAATGGGAAACTATTAAATATTACTATACAAAAGAAGGTATAGAATATTGGATGCAAATTTTAAAATAAGAAAGGAAATAAAAATGGAATTAAGTGAATGTTGTAACTACCCAATAATATTAACAGATATATGTAGTTATTGTAAAGAACATTGTGAAATATATGAGGATAATGATGACAACAGAAAATGATATAATCTTTGACCATTTGTACGAAGATTTTAAAAACTTTATGGATGATGCTGATGAGGTGGTAAGTATTAAGCATTATATGGAAGATAATGGTATAGCGAAAGAAACGATGTTTATTATATATGAGACATATATTTATGAATTAAAAAGAAAGAAGGATATAGCCAATGCCAAATAAATCAGCGAAAGAGCGTAAACGTAAACGCAGAAGAAAAAATAAAGAACTGAATTCTGTGGGTAGAACCAAGAATCAGATAAGAAAAAACAAAAAAAAGAAGGAGAGTCAATTATGATAGACATAATACTATCTATAATAATAGTAACGCTTTTGGGTATCGTTGCTAGTTTAAAAACCAAGTTAAATATAACTGAAAATAATCTAAATAGCTGGAGACAAACCGCTATTGACCTGAATAATACGCTGAATCATTAATCCTATTATACATAACGTAGGAAATACAAAAATAGATGATTAAAAAAGGGGAGGGAGTCTGGCTGGATGGTGTTGAAATAACTAGGACACGCAAAGGTTATATCGGTCAGCAGATAGTGATAGATTATTTGTTACGAAAGAATGCTCGTGTTTATGAACCAATAGTAGATGATTTTCATATAGACTTATTAGTAGAACACAATAAAAAATTCACGAAAATACAAGTGAAATATCATAGCACCATGTCAAACGGCACATCTATACAAGTAAAGATACAACCAACTGGTGCTGATTGGATTGCGATTCCAGTATGTGTAGAAGATAAAATAAATATAATGTGGTATAAGAATACAAGAAAAAATAAAAAATATACCATCGCATTTCAGATGTCTAAACCAAGAAATAACCAAGTAAAGAAAGTTAATTTTTATAAGGCTTTTTTAAAATGTCCATTCGATTAAAAAAAGGATTTAAACCACCTGAGCATACTTTAACAAATTGTTGCTTTCAAAATTTTTATACAGAAGTAAATGAAAGAGTAATACAATGTATTAATTGTGGGAACAGAGTTAGTTATTATAGCTTAGATAACTATGAAAGTGTTCCTACACGAGTAAATTATGGTAGAACAAAAAATATATATGGTGGTATGAACTTAGATTGGTATGATGAATTTTATGATGGATATGGCTATTATGATACTGCTAGATATAAAGAGGATAAAAAATAATTTGGAACTTTTTTGAAACTTATGCGTTTAAGAGGTACAAGCACGAAGCTTGAAACAATAATAAAAAACAGGACAAAATAATGAAAAAAGAAAAACAATTAATAAAATGTTTAAATGACATAAATAAATATTTTTGGAAATTAAATCAAAATAATTACAAAGATGAATATGAAAGAGATATGGCTTTTTCGGGAAATTGGAAGAGATTGGAAAATGTACTGAAAGAGCATGATGGGTACGATGGTAAGATACCTGAAGGTGTAAAACCTTGGGAATATAAATAAAAATATGCCGACTTAAGAAATTATGATTGGCAGAGGGTGGGGGCTGTTTTAAGAGTTCAGCCCCTGCCTAACTAACTAAAAACAAGGAGAATACAATGGAAAAAAAATATAGTGTAGTGATTGAAAGTATTACCCACGAATTTTGGGAGGTTTGTGCAAAGAATAAAGATGAGGCAATCGAATTTTATAATGAAGGTAAATATGTAAATGGTAAACCAAAACAAGATGAGTTAATTCACATTGAAGAAATAAAGGATGAGAAATGAATAAGCAAACTATACAAGCCTTACCAACACAAGAGCTTGTACTATTTACAGAATTATATGGAGATACAGAATCAGAAAACGCTTACATGGATGGCGAATGCTCACAAGCTGAAGGCGATAGAAGGTATAATAAAGCGATAAAAGAATTTACTCGGCACTTACATCGGATAGGAATGAAGGGGGACTATGAGAATGATGCTGACTTTATGATGGAAGTATATGATGTGCTTAATGAAGTATGGAAAGAATTAGAAAAAAGAGAGCCACCTACTAAAGAAGAGTGGATTGAATTAGAAAAAGGAAAATAAAATGATAAATAAACCTAAATATTACTTAGATAAGATGGCATCTAATACGGATGTCTTTACTGAAGAAACGTCTGATAAAGCAGGATTTACTTTTACTGCATCTACAGATGATTCACTTGGATTAGATAAGATGATTGAAATAGGCGTGTACAAAGAATTTGAAGATGAATTCATAAGGCTGGAGCATGAAAAAAGAACAGGTACATTTATACTGATTGGTAAAGATAGTTGGGATGATGAAAAAAGAAAAGGCGACCTGTATGCCTTTGTATGTGCAATGAAAGAAAAAGACTCAGGCATTATGACATATATTTTTAGAGACTTCTGGAATAATAGAGAAAAAATTACAGAGGTTATAACGATGCTCTCTAGAGGGATATACGTAAAGAGTATAGATGGTATAGATATTAATGTTTTAGATAAAGCATTACAGATGAAGAAAAAAGATGGAACTTTTTTACCTAACTAGCGTTGTATACATATAAGAAGGAGAAAATATGAAAGCACAATCAAAAGACGATATTATTTATAGATTAATGATAGCATTAAAAAGAGATACTCGTTATGTAAATTCAAAAACCGAAGAAGATATTATAAACTCTGCTATTAATCATGGATGGATAGATGCTTTAGAATGGGTCTTAAATATTAATGATTGTTTTAATGAAGAAAAAATTAAGGAGGAAGATAATGGGTAAAATGAAATATATTTATCAACTTGTAGAAGAAGAGAATTTTACAGAACTCAGTTCAATCTTAGGAGATGAACGAGCTAAAGAATTAATTAACGAACATAAAGAATCATATAAAACAGGAGGAAAATATGATAGCAATTAAGAAAGATAATATTAAAACACAGGATACTACTATTCTTCAAACAGAAGATGATGTAAATAACGTAAGGTTATTTGACCATGATGTTAAGTTGTCCCCAATCTTTAGAAATATACAGAAAGAAGATGGTACTATATATTCTGAGAATATACCTGAGTTTAATAGTGTTGTCAGGTTTCATAAGGATAATCCCTTTAAATATACAGATGTATTATCTGTTCAACCTACAACCTACTACCCAATAAAGCTAAGAACGCTGGAAAAAATAGCCACGCTACTTAAAAAAGCTGGGTATGAAATAACAGGGTTTGGAGAGTTGAAAGGTAATAAGTTAGCTTATGTTGAATTAGAAAACTCTGATTTACCTGAGTTAGAATTTGATGGCACTAGCTTAAAACCTAAAATGTGGATTGGTACATCTCACGATAGTTCATTAGCACTAAGAAGTACAATAAAAGTGAGAGATGGTGTATGTATAAATGATTTTATGCTGAACTACCGCTCTGATTTATTGTTTACTGCTAAACATACAAAACATTGTGATATTCGTTTGAAGAAATATGCGAATCAAATCAAGATGGCTACAGATGTAATAAATAACTATTATGATGTAGTAAAGCTACTACAAAGTACACCTTGGGATAGGCACAATACAGAAACTTTCTTTTCTAATGTATTGAACGCTGAAAAGAGACCTAGAAAAAGGACTAAAAATAAAGTTCCTTATATGACTGAACCGATGTATTCAGGTAGGCATGATAAACAACTTAATGATTTATTCTATGCTTATGAGAATTCTCCGGGTCAGAAGGAGAGAGGACATACGCTTTGGAGACTATTTTCTTCGGTTACATATTGGGCTGACCATATGATTACTGATAAGGAGTTGAAAGCGGGGTCTAACATACTAAATGGTACTAGGGCTAGACAAAAGGATAAGGCATTCGGTCTGGTCAATCAGTACACGTTGTTGGGTAATACAACGTCATAGGGTGCGTCATGAGGTAGCCTCTGTTTTTTCTTGTTTCAGGGGCTACCGCCCTTAACTAAAAGGCTAGTTTTTTATGGACATAATAATTAAATTAAAGAGGGTATCAGCAGAGTTGTTTTTTTCATATGTTTATTCCTTTACAAATTTTGCTACTACCCTCATAATTGGATGCCTTTTGCCAATGGACTCGAGGTCAACTGACTATAAAGTAAGTGCAGTGAAAATCTGTAGGGCATCCATAAATGGATAATAAATATAATATTATAGGGGGTGAGATTAATTCCTTTCAAAGCGTAGCGGACTCTGCTACATCCTCCTTGGTCTCACTCCCTTTATTTAGGAGATAAAATGTTTGCAACTTTGGATAATTTAGAAAGAGAACTACAAAAAGAAGTAAAAAAAGTAGAAGATAAATGGAATAATGAACCTAGAAAAGATTACTATTTTCATGAAATATGTGGTATAAATAAAGCTATAGGTGTTGTGGAGAGATTTAAATCTAAAGAATTACTTGAATTAGATAGGTGGGCACATGACTATATAAATAAACAAGAACAAGGAGATACTTTAAGTGATTGATATTAAACAGGTATACGATAAGTACATAGCAAATAAAAATGAAGCCAATAGACAAAAGAGATATGTAGGTAATGAGGATTGGTTTCATGCGTCTTCTTCAGGAATGTGTATGCGGAAACATTACTTTCAACACATTGCTAAGGTAAAACCAACGCCTGTAGATGATGATACAATGAGACTATTTAGAATGGGAGATATGGTTCATACAGATATACAAGATGCATTAACTGAATATGCTCAATTAAATGGCTCTAAAATATATATTGAAAAAGAAATCCAGCTACCTGAAGTGAATGTCAGGGGTTTTTTAGATGTCTTAATTGCCGATGATGGTGCTTTATATGATATAAAGACCTGTAACTCTAGAAAATGGAGCAAGTTATTTGGATATAAATATAAAGACCCGAACCCATCTATTAATTATCATCTTCAGCTAGGTACTTATGCATGGTGGTATGAAAAAGAATCTAAAACAAGATTAAAGAAATTAGCTTTGTTCTTTTATAATAAAGATACTTCAAAAGTTAGGGAATTCCCTGTTGATTTAGGCTTTATAGAAGAAGCAAAGTTTTATTGGCAAGATTTAAATGAACGATTTAAAAAAGGTAACCCTCCTATCGAACTTGGTGTTGCCCCGATGTATTCGTGGGAATGTAATATAAAGTATTGCAACTTTTATCAAGTTTGTGGTGGAGGTCTTAAAGGAGAAGGAGAAAGTGAGTTATGAACGATAACAAACAACCCGATTGGGATAAGATAACTGAAGGTAAAATAAGGCATGGTTTTGCACTAGCTGCTTTTACCAAAGGAGATAAGCTGGATGATATTCTGGTTCAAGATATAGAAGCTTGGGTTAGATATGTCGTTGATGGTCATATCGGAGATGATATGCCCGATGGCGATGAGTTGTTTCCTGAAGATAAAACGAATGTAAATACTACATTTGATACTATCATCAGAAAACAAGCAGAGGCTTTAAAAAAGCCTGATGCTGATAAGGTTATTGAAGCCCTAGATAGTGGAAAGATAACAGAGCAAAATCTCGATGAGTGTCTACAACGGATAAACGATATGATAGATGGATATGGAGAACTCTAAAGATGTTATCCCCACAGGCAGATATAAAGCCAAAATAGTTGATGTTGAATGCAGTTCAAATGTCAGGTTTGGCAACCATATATCTGATGTCTATAAGCCTGTTTACTCTATAGATGATGATAAACATTTATCTCTAAAGGGTAAGCAGGTTAAAGACAATGGCATATTCATATACAAAAAGCATCCGGGTTTTCAGTTTGAACCTAAAAGAAATTGGGGATACTCTAAGTATTTGAAATTAATGCAGTTAGAGAAGGATAGAGATAACTCAACAGGTATGATTGCACCATTAAAAAGAAGTGATATTATACATAATGTCGTAATGATAGATGTTTTTGATAAAACTTTTACAAATGATTTTAGTCAGTATGTTAAATATAATGTTGCAAGAACTGTAGAATTAATAACCAAAGGAGATTTTCCGTTTTGAGTATTGATTATGAAAAGATAAACGCTAAAATAAATTTTACAATATCAGAGATTGATATACTTATTAATGCTTTAGTAAATATGAGTTGTATTAATATATATAACCCTGATGGGATTTCTGATAATTATAAAAAACCATATAATAGATTACTAGATGAATTATGTAAAATAAGAGAAGATTTAATTGATGCATATGAGAGTGCAGATGTGGAAAATAATGTTAATGTTGAATCAATAAACCCCGATTATAGTCGGGAATGTTAGGAGAGTAACATGAGTAAAAAAGAAAATGGACTACATATTAAAAAAGGATATAAAAAATACACGCTAAAAGATGGTGTGAAATTCTGGGCGAGGTCTGATGAAGATGCAGAATCATACAAAAAGAAAATATCTGAAAAACTGGATAAACTAAAAAATCTAAGCTAATAATGAATTCTAATAGAGAAATTGTAGTGGATTTTAGTGGTAATGATGAATTCTTGTTTGCCGATGGCTTTGATGGAGCAATTATTGGACATTGTAGTAATGGTGTTGTATATAGTGCACCTACTATAATTCAAATTTTGCAAGATAATGATAATATGACAGAGGAGGAAGCATTAGATTATTATTACTACAATATTGAAGGTGCTAGTATTGGAGAATATACACCTATATATATGTGGGATAATTATTACTTAGTTAAACATAAAAAAGGAGAAAGTCATGAAGAAGAAAGCAGTAAAAAAGACAGCAGTAAGAAAAGTTAAACCAATTACTTTTATGGATAAGGTTGTAAGCGGTACATATAATTTCTTTGCGTCACCTTGGGATAAGTAATGGCTAAGAAAAAAGACCCTAAAAGAGTCAGGCAAGGCAGAAGAAACAGGCAACGTGGTGCTGAACTACAAAGATTCTCTGTTAAGTTGGCTAAAGAATATAACTTGGAAGCTTTCAATAGGGATAGGGGTGGTGCTCAACATGAGAAAGGCGATATAGAGATTGAAGGTAGATACTATGGTTGTAAACGTAGAACAAAGATAGCTAAATGGTGTAAACCTGAGAAAGAAGAAGATGGTGTTGTAATAAGAGAAGACTATGGTAGTGCTTATATTGTTTTAGATTATGAGAAATTCATTATGCTGTTATCTATGTTAAAAGAATTTAACGATGACGTATAACCCAAACTTTGATATAGATTTACAATTTGGTCTTATCTACGAGAAAAGATTAAAGCGACTATTGAAAGAAGATGGTAAGATAGAAGTAAAAACTGAAAGAGATACTTGGGCATCTACAGGTAATATAGCTATAGAAATAAGATTCAGGGGTAAACCTTCAGGTTTAGCTGGGACAAAAGCTGATTGGTGGTTTCATATATTAACATTGGATGGCGAAATGGTTACGATGGTATGTTTTCCTGTTGATAAACTAAAACAAATTGTTAAGGAACTTTTAGAAAAAAAATTGGTTAAAAAAGTAATGGGCGGAGATAATAATGATTCACAACTTTTATTAGTTCCTATTGATAAGCTGCTTTCAAAGAAATTTTTTAATAACAAGGGTGTTGTACATAATTCTGGCTGACATATTATTGGTTGGCTAACTAATAAAAATAAAGAAATCGGTATTATGTATAACACCTATAAATAAAGGAGAGTCATTATGGCTTTTGAACTAAAAGACAATAGCATGAGTTTGCTGAAAAACGGATTCAAAGAAGAAGGCGACAACAAACCTGATTATACAGGTAATGCTAAAGTTGGTGGAGTTGATATGAAAGCATCTTTATGGGTAAATAAAACCAAAGATGGTAAAACTCAGCTTCGTGGCAACTTTCAGAAGAAAGACGATGCCCCTTTCTAGGTTTAAATATCATATTTAGACCAAATTGTAATAGGGGTTACTAGCTTAACCCCTGTTACACTATAATAAATAATCTAACATTAGTATTAAAAAATAATAATATAGCTATATAGAGGAAATTAGAGGCACTTTTTTTGAGCAAAATTAAAAAACGGTTAGGTAGGAAGTATCATAATCATTATAGTAATGATTTGGTAAAAATTTTAACGGCAGACAGTATATTATCTGATGTAATGCTTGGTAAACATTGTTTAACCGCATCATATAAAACTACACGCAGAAGAAATATAGATAGAAGTAGTGATAATTATTTAGCATATTGCTCATCATGTAATAAAGTCTGGGAAAATCATTATAAATATAATCCCACAATTTACCATGATAACCTACCAACATATGGTAAAAAAAGAATTCAATGTAAAAAGTGTAAGGAGGAAAATAAAAATGGACAGAATTACTAGATTAGAAAAATCAGTTGCAGAACTTCAAAACTTATGTAAGCAAATGGTTGAAACTATAACGATGCAAACAGAGTTTAATAATGATGTAATAAAATGGGTATCACCTAGAGACCCCGGAGATGAGAATGGAAATAAGAAACCAGCTAAACCTGTTAAGAACTATAAGGCAAAGCCAAAAGATTTAGATATGGTTATAGAATATTTTCGTGAGAAAAATGTTAATGAACCTGAGAAGAATGCTACTAAATTCTATAATCATTATGAAGCTAGTGGCTGGATGCGTGGTAAAACTAAAATTAAAAATTGGAAAATGTGTTTAAGTAGCTGGGATTTTACTGAACAAGAAAAATTTAAAAAAGATAAATGGAAATATAATTCAAATGGATATTATGTAGGATATTGTGAAAAGTGTGGCGATACAGGGTTAAGTAGAAACCTATATGAATTACGAAACATTGCCAGCACTTGTTGTGGTGTTGATTATTTACCAAGTAAACCTATTAAAAATTAATATTATGTATAATATATTTGTATATGGAACTTTAAAAAAAGATGGTTGTAATCATCACTTTTTAAAAGATTCTGAGTTTGTAAAGAATGAGGTATTAAAAGACCATTCTATTTATGTTCCTGATTTATTTAATTTTCCATTATTATTAGAAGATGAAGGTGGTAAAGTTCATGGAGAAATTTATAATATAGATGATAATACTTTGGCAAACTTAGATATGCTTGAAGGTGAAGGTAATTTATATAACCGCATTAATAAAGATGAATTAGATTTTCAATATTATTTATTTAATGATAATGGTGCTTGGAATATTGATAGAAAAAAAGATAAAATAGATGATGGAATCTGGGAAGTCTAAATATGAAGAAATTAAAAGATATAATTGAACGACTTAAGCAGGTACAAGAACAAAGTAGTGTTGTACGCAAGGAACTTGAAAGGAAAATAGATGGAGAACCTGTTAAAGAAGTTAAGAAAGAGGAAGATTAAGGTTTTAACCTTTTCTCATATTTCTTTTCAATTCTCTCAAATAGTGCATCAACTCCCCAATCATCATAAAACAAAGCTTCTTCAGGATAAGCATTATTCCAAGCAAGAATAGTTTTAGATGCATCTTTATCTTTGCCATCAATTAAATAATCTAATATTCTACCCCTTACAAGACCTCTTCTATATCTAACATAAGTTTCTTCCTGACCGGGAGTTTCAGCTCGTTGAGCAATTCTTCTTGGAACAGTACCAAACATAGGTGCAAAATATTTTAATGACCTTTGAGCACTTCCTACACCAATACCATAATCTTCTATATCCTTATATACCTTTTGTAATGCTACTAAAAACTTATGTGAATCTTGTGCAATAGCTGGTTTAACTAAAAATTCTAAAGCACGAATCCTATCTTCATTAGCTACAATATCACTAATGAAACCCATAGCACCAACTGACCCAGCTAAATCAAAAAAGTCACTCCAAGTAAATTCAGACATATCTGTATTAACATCAGAACCGCCTGTTCCTAATGGAGTCCCCGGAGGTAAACCCGGTAAAAATAATCTTGTTTCATCAAATACTTCATCCTCTCCAGCTAATATATTATTTAATTTCTTTTTAGCCCATATAACAAAAGAACCACCTAGAGCACCACCTACAGCAAGCCTAAGTATTGGTAATACGTTACCATTTTTTACATCCCTTGCTACTGTTTCCCTTATCCAATTAGCTTGTTTATAACCAAATCTTTTAAATAAAATAAACGGTCTAATTCTAGGGTCATTAAACGCTAGTGGGTCATTAAGAATATTTCTTTGAAGTTGTGCATCCCTAGAAAAGCGATACATAGATTCTAAATCTTGCCTCTTTGTAAGTTTTTTAATATCATCTGGTAATCCTAATTCTTTTAAATTCTCTTTAGCCCAGTTTCTTCTAGCAGAAATATTACTATCTTTAGCTTTTATTAAACCTTTAACATATTCTCTACCAGCAGCTGCAGCTAAATATTGGTTAAATTTATTCATATGCTGGAATCCACTTATCTTTGTCATCGTATGTGCAGCTCTACCAAAAAAAGTATCAGAAGGTTCAAGACCAGATACCATTTGAAATACAGAAAGCTGGCTTATGCCAGATGAACCAATAAGTTCTTTATATTTCATTTTTTTACCATTTGGTAAAGTTATTTCGGGATTTGTAGCAAGATAATAAGCACCTTTAAATGTATTCCAATAGCCTGCTCTAACTGCTGTAGATATAAGTGTTTGTGTTACGTTTGGTATTGTAGCATAGCCAAGACCTATTTTTGTAGCAACTTCAAAATTAACTGCCTCTGACCAAAATTTACGCACAAGAGGGTCTTTAAAATTACTTTCTGGTTGAACTTCTATCATATTTGTAAATGAATCAACTGCTTGCCTAAGCAATCTTTGTTCTCGCTCAAATAAATTATATGCTTTAGGGTTACTATCCTTAACAGAATCTCTTAATTTTTTTAATTCAGATATTCTAGCTTCTATAACTTGATGCTCTTTACCCCACACTTCTACTTGTGAAATTCTTTTTGCTGCATCATTAACATATTTTGTTAAAACAAGTCTAGTATCCCATTCTAATATTCTATCTTTTATTTCTTTTGGTAATTCTACTGTTCTTTCTCTTTCAATATTTCCAGCAATGGCATATCTTTGTCCATATATTGTATCTCTAACCTGCTGAAAAGCTAAAGCTAAAGATTGAGCTTCATTAAGATTGCCCTGTTTTGCTATATTATTTCCAATAGCCTCAAGTATCTGTCTTGTTTCAGCACTAACATCTTTTGAATTAATAATATCTTTCATTTTTCGCACAACCATATCACTCTGTGAAAGCTTAGAACCTTCAAGAGCAGGGTCTTTAGTAATAAGTTTTGTTATATCAGTCCCTAGAAGCTTTATGTATTCTTTTTTATATCTATGTGGAAAGTAATTCTCCCTAAATCCAGAAATATCTAAACCAGCTTTTTCTGCCTTTTTAAATATTCTATTCATTGTTTTTCTAACTTTAGCAACATCTACATCTTGTTGATGTGACTTACCAGTCTTAGGATTTATTTCAGCAGAGTCCATTCTTCTACCTAAATCTTCAAAATAAGCTTTAGCTTTACCTTCAGTTCTTAATGTCAATTTCCCATCAGGAGTATCAACTTTATATCTACCAAATAATTTACCTAATGTACCACCACTATATATACCAGCATCTCTTAGCTCCTGTATCCATTGACCAGAAAGGGTTATACCACGAGCATCAATCATATTAATTTCCGTCATAGTTTTCTCACCACCCTTAGTTCTAACCCTGTTTTTTACCTGCATAAAGGGGATTATTTTACTAAATAAAACAGATTTAGGTATAAAGAACTCATCATATCCTTCATTTTTGTGTGCTTTAAATATTTTTTTCTGTAGATTTTCTTTTCTTAAAAGGTCTAACAATTTAATTTGCTCGATATGGCTTAACTGACTATACCCAGTTTTATGTTTTTTAGGGTTAATTTTTTTACCAGTAACACCTTCAACTCGGCTTCTAAATTCAGAATCTGATATATTTAAATTTCTTTTACTACCAAAGATTTCCATTCTTCTAGAATTTTCCATTTTCTTGGTCTTCATACCAGCTCTTTTTCTAGCAAAACCTTGTGCTTTAAATTCTTTTTCTGTTATTACAACTTCTTTATCGCCCCTTACAACATTTCCATCTTTATCCTTTACAATCTCCCCATTTTTATCACGAATTACCTCCTTACCCTTAACAATATTTCCTGTTTTCTGATTGAAATCAAAGTTTATATCTATTAATTCTTTACCATCTTTAGATTTCCATATTTCCTCTGCTTGTTTAGTTTTATATCTAGCTCTAGCCATCTCTGTAGTAGCTTCTTTTAAACCATATATAGGGTTATCAACACCAGCTAATTTTTTAGCAGTTTTTGGTATTGCCCTAGCAGTAGTTAAACCGCCAATAACCCCAGCTGCATGAGCAAAATCTTTTAATTCTGGAACTCTACCCTCTAATACTGGAGTAGCAATGCCAAATTCTGCTGTTTCTAAAGCCTTAACTGCCGTTGTATGTGCTATTTTTTGAGTTTTAGTAACAGGAGCACCTAATTTTTTAGTTAAATATTGCCTCATACCAGCACCAGAACCAGCAGTTAAAGCACCAAGTCCAGCACCTACTACAGTATCTTTAAGAGTTTGAACAACACCTATATCACCAGTTTGAACTTCTTGATTTAACATAGATTGAATACCACTGTAAGCACCTAAGCCACCTGCTCCACCTATAGTTTCTGACATTATTTTACTTGGTAATTTTTTAGCTCCAGCCTCAACTATTTCAGTAGCTAATTTTTTCTCTAATCCAGCTCCTGTTTTAGGATTCATTAATAATTGAGTTGCTTTTAATTTATTTTTTTTTACAATAGTTTCAACTGTTTCTCTTGCATACTTTTCAGCTCCTTCTTTACCTAATCCTTTTGTTATACCTTTTCTAATTAGACCTTCAACAGTTTTTTGAGCTGCTTTTTTATAACCAATATTAGCAACAGCACCCGCTCCCAGACCTCCTAATGCAATCGTACCAATATCAGTAATAGTCATAAAAGACATAACTGTAGAACCAATATCTTCAAGGAATGGATAGTTTTTTTCATCTTCTGCATAAGTACCTATATCAAAATAAGACTTACCAGTAGCTATTTGATAACCGAGACCCTCTATACTATTATTATAACCATTTTTTACCCAATCAGGTAGCCAATCACCGGGTATAAATCCATATAAATCTCTATCTACTGATGACTCTCCTATCTTATCTTCTTCAATCTTTTTAGCTTCATCTAAATAATTAACAGGTTGATTGTCACCTACTTCGTCTTGGTTATATAATCTATTTCCAGCTCTTTCTATATTGGAAATTGAATTTTGGTATGAGTTAGGGTCTTCTATAACCCTATCTATTAAGTCTGAGTAATAACTATATGGACTTAGTGTTTCCTCTGGAGGCATAATACATTAATTAAATTCTTTGAACATTAGATAAAGATGCTAATAAAGGATATAAATCTTTGCCGAATTTTTTACTAAGTCTTTTAATTACTGATTTCTTATAGCCTTCATCACCAATAGCAATATCTCCACTTATAGGATTAACATATTTACCAATATATTTCTTAATCTTTTCTTCTAATTTTTCTATACTTTGACTTCTCTTTTTAAAATGAAAAGTATTTTGTCTATTATTTTTTATATCTTCTTCAACATCTAAACGCAAGTTTTTCAACTGTTTTAAATCACCTTCTAAATTTTTAGTTATATATCTAAAAGAAGCATTTCTTTCTTTTCCATCTGAAGGGTCTTGTTTTGTTGGTTCTGTAAGTGGTTCAATATCATAATTAGCTGCCTGTGATGTATCTACTTGACCGGGGTCTTGGTATTTATCTGTAACACTTACTGTTCTTAAGGTAGATGGGTCATATACAGCTTCTTTTTCTACATCTTTACTAAACAAATCATCTAAAGCACTTTCTGGTTTTTCTCTATCTTCAATCTCTTGTTGACTAGCTGACAAACTTGGTATCCCCGGTGGTAACGTAGTTGGTTCTGTCTCTGGTTCTGTTTCAGCAACTACTGGTTCAGTTTTAACAACTTCTGGCTTTGGTTGTATCTCTGGCTGTGGCTCTCCACCTTCAGCAACTACTGGGTCTATTACTTGTGGTTTAGTACCGGGTATTGGCTGTACACCAACAAAGTCTTTACTTTCAGGAGGTACAAGACCAACAATTTGTGGAGCTTCAGCGTCTACTTGTTTAGCAAGAACATTAGCAATGTCTTCTACTTTAGAAAAAGATTCATCACCTTCATCTCTATAATAATCTAATATTGCCTGTAAACCAACACCAGTTTCATCATCGTGAATTAACGGTTCGACTGAATTTATAAATTCATTTCTTTCCTCTATAATCTTAGCTCTTTCATTATCATCAACATCAGCTAATCCAGAACTTTGAGTAGGGTCACCCGGAAGTGATTTGGGTAAGGATGGATATTTATATTTAGATGATAACCTTCCCATTTCCACCATTAAATCCGGTATTACTCCTTCAAACCTAATAGGCTTACCAGCTTCATTTAATACTGGTCTCTGTAAATCATCTATTGTAGCATTAGCAGTTTTTAATGCCATAGCAGCTACTGAACCGGGAGAAGATTTTGCTTTTCTAATATTGTCATTTGCTTCTCTTAAATCTTCTTCATAAGCCTTTAAATTAAGCTCTAATTGATTATATAGAGTTGCATCTTTAGCATCCCATTCACCTTTAGGTCTAGGTTTATCAGCGTTTGTCTTAATAAAGTTAAGAGATTTACTTAATTTATTATTTTCATCTCTCAATGTTCTATATAAAGGGCTAGTAGTTGGAAGAATAGAAAGTTTTTGCTTTATTCTATTAGAAATATCTGTTCCAATACTATGATAATTCTCAAATTGCTCATTAGGTGCCATATTAACATATTCATCAACATCATTTATTATATCACTATAATCACTAGTTATATTTTTACGTTTATTATATTCAGTTGCATCTAACACACCCTCACTATATAAAAAATCATTTACAACACCGGGATTAGTTTTAGCTGCTTCCTTAACCATATTAAATCGTCTATTAAAATCTTGATTTTTTGATTGTTTATCTTGCCAATCTGCATCTCTTTTTTCTTTCTTTGCACGAACTACATTATTCATAGCTTGTTGTTCAAGCTGGTTATTATAAGTTTGATTCCTATAATTAACATCTTCTATACGCTGTCTCTCAAGCCTTTTTTCCTTAGCCATTTGTCCGTAAAGGCTGGGTATATTCTCTAAGAAATTACCTAGTGCATCAGAATAGTATCCTGCTCCAGTATCTCTATCAAATATATTTCTTCTAGCCATTAGCCACCACCCACATAAGACCAATAACCCTGCATATCATCTCCAACCCACCTCCATTTGTGTCCATCACTACTTGTATACATTTCAAATTCTTTCCCTTTCCAACTTGGTTTCTGCTTGTCACCCCCTGTTTTTCCAAATGCACTACCCTCAGTATTCGGGTCATACTGTTCTTCTTCTTCAACACCACCAACAGTATAGGCGTGTTCTGGTAAATCTCCAATAGCAGATAATACATCTTCTTCATAAGCTTTTCTTCTGCCATATACATCTTGTTGTAATCCTGTCCATGCTTTTTGAGATTGCCTACCAAATTCATCTACAATATCGCCTCTAGTAGTATCTAATAAGTTTTTACCCATACCTGCAAAACCTTGCTGTGCTGAAGTTTGACTAGACTTTTGCCCAAGTTGACCTAATGCACTCCTACCACCAGCATACAAACCTTGTCTATCCTGCATATAATTAGTTCTAAGAAAGCCTTCGCCTGTCTGGTCATATGTTGGTATAAATGGCTTAAATTTATCATCAGTTAATTCTATATCATATTGACCAAAAATATCTTCTTGAGTTGGAAGTGCTGAGGGGTCAAATGGATTTGATGAAAAAGTAGTAAAGGGGTCAGCTGTTTCAGTGCCCACAAAACTTCCCGAACCAGCCCAACCTAAATCATCATGACGAACTGCTCCACCGTTTTGATAATCTTGTATAATATAGTCTAGTAAACCGGGCATTACTTATATGACATTGTAAACGGTTTTTCAAAGTCAATCATTGGATTATTTTTTAAATATTGTAATTGTGGATTATTATAATCCATAAGATTTGAAGCTCCACCTGTATTTGTAGAGAATAATGGTTGTTCTAAAAATGGATTTATATTTCCAGCTGTTTCATAAATAGAAGCAGTATCTTGAACTGTTGGAGTAATATAATCAAGCATACCCCCTGCATTATAACCACCTGTTCCAGATGTCAAAGAACGTAACGCTTCCTTATTCATAGCATTTATATTAGCACTCTCTATTGAATTAATAGGTGTAGTTGGGGGCATTGCTTGTGCTTTAAATAAGTCTTTAAATCTTTGCCCAGCACCCTCTTTTAATAAATTTGTTGAACCAGCTTTAGCATACATACTATCATCACCACCAAAACCAGCCATTAAGGCGTGCTTTAATCCACCAACAAGAGCTTCTTGTTCCATACCGCTCCTAGCATAATCTCTAGCAGATTTCCCCAAATCTCCAAATTCTTTTTTACCATATATTAAATCTTTTTCTTCCATTACATCACTATAATCTTCATATTTAGCAGCTTTAAATGGATTAGCTAAACTTCCTTGATACCCAGAAGCTGTACCAAATTTCTTACCCAATCCTCCTCCTAAACCTGCTGCTAATGCCAATCCTAATCCGCCAGTAGCTCCTGTAAGTGCAGGTAAAAGTAAACTACCAGCTAATGAACCAAAGCCACCCCAAAGAGAACCTTGTTCTCTCTTTTTAGCTTCCTCTCTCATAATATCTTCATATTCATCTTGAGACCTAACTTTTTCTCTTTTACGAAGTAAAGCAGCTAAAGTTGGGCTAGTACCGCCACTAAAACCAAAACTTCTTTGATATGCAGGTGAAACATCTCCACCATCTTGGTAAGAATAACCTAATAAAGTATTCATGTTATGTTCCTAACATTGTGTAAAAATATAATTTTACGTTTTAAAGATAATAAATTGTATAATAATTTCAAAGTAACCATTTTAATTTATTGTAATAATTACTATTAAGGACTTGGGTCTTGTAACCATAACCAATACTCTTTTCCATTTATATGTATTCCTATTTTAGCATTAAAATTATTTAAATTACTTGGTGTGCCAGAAGCATCAGCAGCAGCTTCACAAAATATTGATAATGTAGACCCATCATTACTTGTTTCAGTAGTGGTATCTTTAGCTCCAATGTATACTGTATCATCTGTATGAGCAGATGGTGTTGTACCATTATGAACAAACATTCCACCAGATGGACTTCCTTGGAGTGCTGAACCACCACCTACTTGAATAGACTCATATGCTGAATCTAAATATAAACATTTATCTAGTCCTCCAGATGCAACTCTAAAATCAATACCATTTTCTTGGGCATTGTTTACAGTAACTCCTGATGAATGAACGTGCAATGATGGTTCTCCACCTGCATTAGAATGGTCTGAATAAAAAGCTATTGTATTTTCTCCAAATTGAATTTTAGTACCAGTATCTCCTGTATGCTCATATATTTGAGAAGCAGAGATTTTACCATTTATATCTATGTTACCATTTATATCAACATTACCTGTAAATGTAGAATTACCACCAACGGATAGATTTTTATCTACTATCTGATTACCATTTGAAGAAAGATATGTTTTATAAACCCTTCCTCTTTCTTTTTTAAAAAGAGCTAATGGTTTATTTGGTTCTTGAACAAAAGATTGTTCTCCCTCTTTCATTCCATTTTTTGAAGGAGCATAACGAGATGGTCTTTTTGTATCAGAAGTTACAGCAGTAGACTCCTTACTGTTTTGTAATTTTCTCGCTACTCTATCATATGCCATTATGAAACCCTTTTCTTTACAATTCTATATTCAATAGATATATCATTAATATCAAAAGTACCATCAACTTCCTGTGGATTAAATTTAAATTGTATACTTTGACAGGATATAGGAGAAGATGGAGTAAAAGTTGCAACATCCCATGCAGTAGCCTCATTTAAATCCCCAGAATGAGTACCAGCTGGAGATACACTAGAACCAGTAGCAAAATCAGTCCATGAATTTTTACCATCTATAGAATATTCTAATGGAGTTATTTGGTCAGCAGATGATTTATATGTAGCATAAACTTTATATATTCTTTTAATTCTTGATGGGTCTCCAAAATCTATATCTCTGGTAGTTATATTAATCTTACTTTGAATAGCTGGTTCATTATTCCAATATCTCATTTCCGATGTTCCACTACTATCATATGCAAAAAATAAATTACCCTGCCAATCAGTTACAAAATTTGTGTATTCTTTTTGGTCAGTAAAAGCATTGTCTGCAAAAGACCAAGCCTTACCTTTAAAATCATATATATAAGCATCTCCACTACTTACACTTCCATTTGCTGCTACTCCGCCATAATTACTACCAGTGTGATTTTGACCACTACAATCTTTCATCACTATTAATTGTTTTCTTCTTTTTTCATAGCCTAATATGCTATAGCCAACTTTTGGGCTAAAATTATAAATAAAATCATTCCAAGCTGGAGGAAAAAGACCATTAGCACTACTGGTTTCTACTATTTTATTTTCTATTAAATTTGTTATACGTCTGCCATCATATATATAACATCCATTTTCATTTATCCAACATATTCCATAATCTGTACGAATAACAGCAGCTGGATGCTGCACTCCATTATGTTTTATATTCTCTTCTAAAAACCAATTTGAATCTGAAGGAGAAGATATATTGATTATTTGAACAGATTTTTGTTTAAAGGCTAATAATCTATCAGCAAACTCTTCTAATTTAACATAATCTTCAGCGTCACCCTTTACAACATCTATAAAATTATGAGAAGGAAATGTATCAAATTTATTAGGCACACTATACATTAACCTGTCTCCATATATTGTTGCCTGACCAGTTTCTGGGTTTACTATTTTTACGTTAGCAACAAAAGTTCTTCTATTTGCAACAACAGCAGTTTTCCAACCTTCATTTATACCACCAATACTAATAGAATCTATTGAAGCTGGATAACCATTAATTGTTTCATAAGTATCTAAATTAGGAATAAAAGAAACGGCTTCTTCACTATATAATTCTGTTTCAGCTGCACCAACACTATCAGATAAAGGATTCCAACCTGTTTTAGCAACTGTACCTGATGTAGCATGAGTTATATCACTCTCCGCTCTCTGTACATAATCAGCATCCAAAGAAGTTCTTATTCCCTTTCTTAAACTTATATCAACTAGAAGTGTCCAAGGTTCATCACTTGCTCCATCTTTTCTAAAATATACTCTACCACCACTAATTCGTTCACCATAATTTCTTTCAGCCCTCACCCTTATTTTTTGTCTATAAGCAGCTGTTGCTGCAAAAGTATTACTACTAGTAGGAACAAATAATAATGATTCCTGATTCTCATCATATATAAAACTAATCGCAACTTGATATGTATCACCAAGCCAAGTTGATGCTACATCAGAAGTTTCTGTAATTGATATATTAAAACCTGCTCCAGCAGTAGTTAAATAATCACTCCCATCAGAATTTCCAGCACCACTAGTTGTATCAATTTTACATTCAGTAGGAGCTGCTAGATTATTTAAATTATCATAAAACCCATGAAAAACAGTAAAATTACTA
>Ga0080013_1001296_pt1 | contig 33652 bp, 44 predicted proteins | sample ETNvirenome_6_85_FD_69236 | JGI IMG/M metagenome (GOLD analysis project Ga0080013, IMG submission 69236) | Marine viral communities from the Pacific Ocean - ETNP_6_85 (SPADES assembly) (version 2) | ecosystem: Environmental > Aquatic > Marine > Oceanic | place: Pacific Ocean | collected 2013-06-19
GAAAGCTATCGCTAAAGTTCAATACACAGAACGAATATGGGATCGGTCAAGATCACAATGGATGCTTAAGTTCCTGACTTGCTCTAACGCTGATGGATGGTTGCGTTTAAGACAGATCAGTGCAGAGATGCATCGAAAAAGGATGGCATTGTCAGAAGCTAAGTTTGGCTACATGAAAAAGTTAACCGAAGCCAAGATCAGGCGTGATGAAATGTTGGAAGAAGAGAACGAGAATAAGGCGTTGTTGTTAGAGATTGAAGCGGCAGAGTTTGAATCACAGGCCGCTGAAACTTTAATTAAGGTGGAAGGTGCTTTGAAAGAGGTAGAAACACTTGCACAAATGCACGATGAACTTAAAGAGAGATTAGGAGATGTCACCGAAGAAGAGTTTGAGAAGGCCCAAACCAAGGCTCACATCAAACGTGCTGTTATGCAATCTGTTCGTGAAGTTAAAGAGTGTGGTAAAATAAAATGTGGTAATGCTGAATACTTGGAGCAAGCTGGATTGTCTACCAGTGCTATTTATGGAGAAATTCTATCGTTCATCGAGAAGGAATCTAGGTCGGGTATAGGTGACACCAGTATGCTTCACCAATTCTTGGACGCCATAGCAGATAAGTATGAGGGTGCGGTAGTACAGCAAGCAGAGTGGCTGGGCTTTGATCCTAACGCAAACATGAATTTAACTTACACCCCCGGAGTTTCAGAATGATTATCGAATATAAACTACATCCAATCCCCCAAGGAGGAATGAAAGTCCCTGACTTTGTGACAGACGGGGGCTACTGGCATAATCCAGATGATTTTACTTTGATCGGAACAGTGCCAGATGGTGCAGAATACTATGTTCCTGATTCTGTGGTGACTTATACATTAGCGGAATTACAGGCAAGACAATTAGCTATCCACGCAAAGTATCCGATGAAAGTTAAGCCGGAGCCTGATGCCGATTATATGACTGATGAAGAAGTTAATCAAGTTGTCGCTGATTGGGTTGCCACAAGAGAGTAGGGAGAGTAACCGTGAAAATCTTTGTCATAATGTGGGTTTTAAGTTTGAATACTTTGGAAAGTGAAAAAACAATTTTCGATGGGACGATTGAAGACTGTCTGATAAAAGCACTCGAACTGAATGCGGCCGAAACGCAAGCGTACGCCGGCTGTTATATGGATGCTCAACAATACGATTTTGTACCCGATGAATGAGGAGATATATAGGTGATAGATAAGTTGAGCGAGGCAGTTTTCTGGTTGCTAGGAATTATAGCATCAATAGGAGCGTGGATTGTGAATCGATTATTTGGAAGGCTGGATGCTTTGGAGGAAAGGGTGGATGAAGCAGAGCGAACTCTTTTGACCAGGGAAAACCTAGAGGATAGTCTGGAACCACTTAAAACAGCCAACCAATTAATCCTTACACATCTCCTGGAACATCGAGGAACCGAGCACGGGAATAAGGATGATCGCCCATGAAGTGCCCGGCGTGTGGATGTGCGGAAACCAACTACTATCACGGCCATGAGGCGTGTGCCGGATGTGGTCGAACTAACGATGGCGATTGTTGCCAGGGTGCTCCGGCGCATGTTTCAGAGTGTCCTCTTCCCAGGGAGCCAATCCCTTGTTTTGTGCCCGATGACGTAGCAACCTAAAGCAATCCCTTTTTCTTCCGTGGAGTTCGCTGACCCAGCAAGCGTTTTTCCAACTCGGCATTCCGGTCCAACAATTCAATAATCCTCGCCTGTGCCTCTTCAAATTTCTGCCGATACATTTGGCCCTCCCCCTGGGTTGTAGGTTCCATCCCCAAAAGTTGATCAACGCTAATAGAATAAAGACTAGCCATCTTCCGCACCACATCCGCACTGGGTTGCCGGTGATTATTCTCATACTTATTGAGAGTAGTCACATGGATCCCCAGTTTTTTAGCCCCCTGTTCCTGACTCAAACTGACATTTAACCTGGCAATGCGTAATTTGTTTGACATTTTTTAGCCAATTGGCTATATTCTTGACCGAATATGTATTGATTGGTTAACACCGTACACAACCGGTCGCAATATGTCAACTTAAAGGAGGTCACCATGGATGAATTGACAAGAATTATTCTAACAAGAGCGCTCCAGGTCATTATGTGCGTCCCGGTCATCATGGGATTTCGCCAACTCTACAAGGATTTATATGACAACGAATCAGATACTCACCAGGATCCGGACTCAAATTAAAAAATTATCGAAGGATGACCGGGTCGAGGTTTACTGGGTTGATGCCGGCGATCTCGATAGTTCCGAAGGATTCACCTGGATGGATCAAAAGGATGCCGTTAAAGGGATCCGGTCCATTCCGGTGCGGACCATTGGATATTTTCTCACCTTCAAGGCAAGCACATTGGTGCTCTGCCACAACATTGAATTCAGCGACAAGAAAGCCAAGTCAGTAGCCAATAGAGGGGTTATTCCGCTGGGTTGTATTACTAATATCATCAAACTTAAATCTCAAAAGGAGGGCAAGTAAATGGCTAAGAACAAAACATACTACACACCGGCCGGTCCAGCCGCATGGATCAAGGTTCATGAACCGGATACTACTTACAAAGAGGGAGGCGAGTTTTCCGTGGATCTTTTTCTTTCCCCGGAAGATGCCAAGGAAACCCTGGCCGTCTATGACAAGGTTGTCAAAGACACCGTCAAGGAAGAGGGCGGCAAGCCAACCAAAGATGTGCAGTATCAACTGGTATCCAATATTGATCAAGACAAGCTGGACAAACTGGCCAAGACCGGGCTCGAGCCTGACCCGAGTTGGTACCGGCTCAAATTTAAAGTGGATCATAAAGTCAAACCCAAAAAAGGTGATGAGTTTGAGAACCGGGTTGCGGTCCTGAATGGGAGCAATCATCCCATACTATTTGATCCGGAAGATAAACTCGGCAACGGTTCGATTATCAAGGTGGCCTACCAACCTTACGGCTGGTGTGTGTCCGGCAAGGTCGGATGTAAGATGAGATTGAAGGGCATTCAGGTGCTTGACAAAAAATCCTACTCGAGCTCCGGGGTAGATTTCGATTCAGTAACCAATGAAGAGGACATTGCATTCTAATGAACACCAAAACGCTCGACATCACTTGTGATTTTGACCATGTTTATCGCGTTCGTATGGACGATGGCAATACTAAGGCGGTACCCAGCGTGACTAGCATCATGAAGGATGTCGGGTACTACCCCTGGGTGTTTGGTGAGAAAAAAGATGATGGCGAAGTCAGTTTCCCGACCGAGGCCGAGGACCAGCGGAAGACCGCGGCCATGCGTGGTACCGAGGTGCATAAAATCACCGAGGACATGGACCGTGAGAATCCGGTCGGCCCGGTTGATATTGATATTCTCCCGTATGTGAATGCCTACAAAACATTCCGCGAAGAAAACAATATTACTATCACGGAAATTGAGGCGTTCGTCCATGAGGAAAGTTTCTGGTACGCCGGCGCTCTTGACCGGGTGATGACGATCAACGGGACCCCGAGCATCGTTGACATCAAGACCGGCCAGGAGCTCGATACCACGGGGATTCAATTGGCCGCCTACCAGTTTGCCTGGGAGAAAATGGGAGGCGGTAAGGGATTGGCGAGGTTCGCTCTGCACTTAAAACCGAACGGTAACTATAAACTGGTGCCGTATCAAAGCCGCGAGGACCTTCCCAACTTCCTTGCCGCTGTTCGCGTATATCACTTCAAAAGAAGGAACCAAAAAAAATGAAAGTACCCTGTAAGCTGGGACCGGAGAAGGCCCCGTTGGTACCACTGGATCATGAGCAGTTTGTGGTCGGACATCCGGAACAAATCCAGGACCTGGTTCAAAGAATTCAAATTAAAAACGACAACGACCAGGTCAGGACCGATGCATTGCTTGGCAATCTTATGGCAGACAAAAAGATGGTCGAGGAAAGATTCAAAGAACCGGTGACCCGAGCTCACAAGGCACATAAGGCACTGACCAGTGAGCGAAAAGAAACTCTAAAAAACTATGAGATTGCCGAGGGTCTGATCAAGCAGAAGATGAAAGCGTTCAACATGGAGAAAGACCGGAAAGCCCTGGAAGAGCTTTCAGAGGTCACCATAACTTCATTGGCTCCGCCAGAACTCCGGTCTAAATTGAAGCATACCACGTTCACGAAAAAATACAAATTCGAAGTGACCGACCGGGATAAACTTCCGCCGGAATACCTGGCCCCTGATCTCGAGGCAATCAAGAACAAGGTGAATGCCATGGGTGAGATGGCAAGGATCCCAGGTGTCAGTGTTTATCGTGACGATGTAGTCACGGTGCGGACATGATGATCTTCCCGGTAAAAGTATTTAACAGGCGTGGAGAGTTGACCAGGATAATTACGGCCAAACAATTAATTGAAAGATTGGAGAAAAAAAATGCAAACCAAAAACCTACTTACCGAGAGCGATTTAATCTCATGGTTAACTCTAAAAAACAAGCGCCAGGCCAGGAGTCTTAGAGAAAAAGGAATGCCATACCTGAAGTTAAACGGCCATGAAATCCGGTACGATCCGGAAGAAGTCGAGCAGTGGATGGCCAAGAATGCCAAGAAATAGCCACAAAATCCTCCCGTGTTTTCAACAAGATAGCAGATTATTTAAAATAATTGTCATTATGGCGTTGACATACGGCTAAGATGTGTTATTTTAATTATGTAGTCAGGTCAATTTAAAACTAAGGAGGTCACCATGGAAACAAACATCAAAGATCCGGTCAACTACCCCACTGTTTTAAAAATTGCAACCAGGGCAGAAAAACTTCTAGGGCTCGCCAAGATACATTTCGTTCTCGATATACAGGCAGTCAAAGCTGACATCGATTGGGAGCGTTTGCTCGAGGCCGATGATTTTAATTTCATTCATGATATGGCCGGGATTAATAAGCACCTCGATCATGATACCGGCGAGTTGAAGGATGGTTTTTTGCCGCGCTTCACAAAATTTAATGGCGGCATAAAACTTACACGTTTGGCAGAAAAAAATAATTATTAACTAAGGAGGTCACCATGGCAAAGAAAAAAATCAAAGTTGGCATGATGCCGGAACATAAGCAACGCCTGGAAGATGACATTCGTAATACTTATGATACGAATCTGAATATGACATTAAAAGAATTGGCGGATCAGTATGGCAAGCGAATAGATGAATTGAAACGCATTTTATTAGATCAATAAGGAGGTCACCATGGATAACCAGGATAAAACAATTCTTTCTTTGTTTGATTACACTGGTTCATGGACACAACCTTATGTCGATGCTGGTTACAACGTGATCTGTATCGATAGGCAATGGGAAGGAATCGATATTGCCGATTTTGATGTTCACTATATTGCCGAGGAAATAAATCTTCCCCCTTTCATCCATGGAATTTTGGCGGCTGTTCCTTGTACCGAGTTTGCTGTGAGTGGGGCCAGGTGGTTTAAAGAAAAAGATAATGATGGGCGGACTGACAAGGCCATCGACCTGGTAAACAAAACCCTAGCGACCGTTAATTATTACATGGATGGATTGGATGAAGATGTCAAACACCTCACCTTAAAATGGTGGGCAATCGAAAATCCGGTCGGACGCATAAACCGATTAATTCCTTATATGAAAAACTTTGGTCCCTGGTATTTTCAGCCTTGTGATTTCGGAGATCCTTACACAAAGAAAACTGGATTGTGGGGTGAGTTCAACCAGGACCTACCAAGGAACCCAGTGGAACCAACCCTGGGATCTAAGATGCACAAAATTCCTCCGGGACCAGAACGGCAAAACATTAGAAGCCAAACCCCGGAAGGATTTGCCCAGGCATTTTTTGAAGCGAACCCATAACTAAGGAGGTCACCATGAAATTAATGACAAAAGCATTGGAAAAGAAATTTGCAAAAACGGGTAATCAGGAAAATGAAAAAAATCCATTGGTCATTGCCAAGTTTTTTCTTCCGACCGGGGCCGCTACCTGGTACGCGACTGAATGGGATCCGGAAACAAATCACATGTTCGGTTTCGTTACTGGCCTTGATCATGATGAATGGGGTTATACCGACTTGACCGAGCTCGCCCAGGTTCGCGGTCCTTTCGGCCTGGGGATCGAACGCGACTTATATTTTGATCCGAAACCAGCCGATCAGATTCCGGCTATTAAACTTTACCAGGTAGATAAATTAATAGAAGCACGTTTCCCAGAGAACTAAGGAGGTCACCAATGAAAACACTTATGGAAGAATACCGCGAGAATGAAGATAACAATGCTCACACCGAGAATTATCTTTTGTTAGCAAAACATTTTGGTACACCGGACCAGGTGAATGAGGTCCAAAAAATATTGAAGGGGAACGACAAGCGCGGCTATACAAATCTCGCTGACTTGCAATGGATGCACAAAGAGATCAATCCTTACTTTGCTAAACTCAGAGCCGAGCAAGTTTTATGGAACCAAAAATTTAACTAAGGAGGTCACCATGAAAGTTCGAGCCAATACTAAATATAAATACCAGCCAAACGGATGGGACATTTATGATAAGACTCCGCTCAACGATTTACAACCTGGTGATATTGTCAAGGTTGTCAACAAGTATGGATGCCCCAAGGCAAACACCATGGGGCAGTGTTATGTCGAAAAAGATGGCGTGTTTAAAGGTATGGTTAGCACCGGAAGCCTAACAAAAAACTAAGGAGGTCACCATGAAACGAAAATTCAAAAAGGCATACACGGCATTGAAAAAAATCGGGGCACCGGTATTCGAGAATGCGGATATGAGTGGCAATTTCGGATTGAGTGCCGAGGATAATCACGACCGTATTTGGGCCGATTACTATCGGGAATTTGGTTGGCCGGTAGATGGCATTGATGCCGAGGTCCTAAAAATTGCTGATAAAAATGGATTGTATTTTGAGTGGCAGAACCCAGGTATTTTATACGCATACGAAAAATAAGGAGGTCACCATGACAATTTATAAACGAAACGATATTTACTGGTACGATTTCCGTGTGGCAAAAAAAAGATGGCGCGGATCGACCGGAGAGATCAACAAACGAAAAGCCCAGGTGTTTCATGACGATCTGCAAGCACGCAAAAAACGTGAGGCCCTGGGATTGGAGGTTACTATCACAACCAACGGCGGCACCAGAACAATCTTTCAAACCATCGATGAGTATCTCGATTGGTCCAAAACACAAAACCGCAATTCTACTTACGGGTTGAAGTTAGCGCTGTGGAACGGCGGCAAGTTTAAAAAGGTCCACTCTTTAAAAGATGCAATCGGTGATGGTCCCTTGCATACGATCAATGCAACCCACATTGATAAGATCCGGAGCGTGGGTAAAAAAAGAGGGCTCAGCGATACCTCTATCAACCGGCACACTTACAATTTTAAAAACTTTGTTAGCTGGGCATGTGACCAGAAATACTTGCATGTCAACCCGGTGCACCATGTTCGTTCCTTGAAGGTTGAGGAGCGCGAGCCGGTCACTATTGCTGACAAGGATTTCACCAGGATCATGAACCATGTCCCGGTATGGCTCCGGGAAATTTTTTGGGTTGATTGGATGATCGGCGTGCGGCTATCAAACCTGATCAAGTTGCGCTACAACCAGATCAACCTGGAAGAGCAATACATCGAGTTCCCTCCGAGTGAAATGAAAAAGGGAAGAACGGCGCGGATCACAATCAAACATCTTCCGGAACTGATTGAATTTTTCCGGATCAGAAAACTGGCGCACCCACTCGGTGATTATGTATGGCCTTCAAGCAAGCCGGCAAAAAATAATCTTGGCGTGAGGATCGAAAAGCATTATGATCCCTCTTATGTCAGCCGTTGTTTCAGTGAGGCGGCCGAGGACCTTGGCATCAAAGTCAAGCCTTACGAATGTACCTTCCACTCCATCCGGCACACGTTCGCAACTCGCTGGGCGGAGGACGGGATGGACCTGGTGGATCTCGGCAAGATGCTATCGCACCGGAACATTGCCAGTACACAAAGGTATGTTCATGTCGAGGACCAGATCACCCAGGATAACGCGGTCAAGAAAATTGTCAGGCGGCGCAAGGACCCAGGTTTGTACCTGGTGAGGACCGGAAGTAATTAGTGGACACAAACTCCCCACATGTGCTATTGCAGTGGGGAGCGTTCTTTATATTTATCAAAGGGTTAAGTGGTCAGGTTGCGTGGAAGCCATAATTTAAATATGAATCGCTGACCATTTGGCCCAACTTCAATAACTGGGGTGACTTAGTGTTTTGCCTTCAAAAAATCAGAGCCATGAGATAACGAACTCTGGCTCATCGTAACACTTTGTAACGAAGTGTGACGGCAGGGGGCGGACACAAAATCACCACATCACGAGGGGGCTTGTGATCCATGCATTTCGTAACTGAAAAAACCGAACACCTTATTTTTACCTCGAAACTCTGCAACGCAATCCGCAAGTTATATCACAACGATTATTATTCTCACCTGGATGGAATCCACAAAACCCGGCACTGGGGCCTGATTGACTCCACGTTAAAACTCACCAACAAGGGCGAGCAATTTGCCAGGGGCGAAATTGGAATTGAGTGCCAGATTGTAGTCAGTCCAAAAATACCATTCGATCCTGATCCCGATATTCTCCGGGGCGATTCGTTCATCTTCATTGATGGATATGATGATCAAGTTTAACGACAAGGGATTCATCAAGATCAAGAGCGAGCGTTACGGCGGCGATACTATCATCATTGCCAAGTACGATTGGGTTGCCAGACAAGCGAGCCGTAAACACCATATTGCATACACCATTAAAGAGCTCGATGAATTCCTGGCCATGGAACCAAGTGAACAGGACATCTGGCACACCGCTAAAAAACTATTCGGGGGGGACTATGTCGGAACAGAGCGAGCGGCTGGCGGAACTCAAAAATAAATTCGCAACAATGCAAGGTTTGCCAGCGCCGGATATTGGCTGGCTGATTACTCACCTGGAAAAATGTTATTCGAGCCAGGATGAAACAACCCAGGATCTAAAGTTCACCATCCATGAGGTGATTGTCCATCTCAATAAACGGTCCGGTGCCAACTACCGGACTGATTCCATCGTCACACTCAGATTAATCCGTGCCAGGTATAACGAAAATTACAGGCTGGAAGATTTCGTTAAGGTCATCGATACGAAATGCAAGCAGTGGAAGGGTACGAAAATGGCCCTATATATGCGGCCATCCACATTATTCGCCAAGAGCCATTTCGAAGAATACCTCCAGGAATGTGTCATGGATGGACCGAAGGAAATCGAATTCAGTGAACGGCCGAGCATATGAGCAAACTGTACGATTCATTCGAGGCCGCCGGGATTGATGTGTCCGGTGCCAGCGAGGATACGACAACGATTCCATGCCCGGAGTGTTCGGAGGAACGCAAGAAAAAAGGAACCCGATCTTTACGGGTCACCATTTCCGCCGGGCTCTGGACTTGTTATCACTGCCACTGGTCCGGTGCCATTCGAAAAGGACCAGCGCCCAGGACATATAACCGGCCTACTATCACGTTTAAAAGTGAGCTCCCTCAAACCGTGATCGATTTCTTCCAGGAACGTGGCATTGATCAATCGGTATTGCGCCCGGAGATTATCGGCTACTCACCTGGCCGGAAAAAGATCATGTTCATTTACCGGAAGGATGGCGAGATTGCCAATCTGAGGTACCGGGACCGGCAAAAAAGGTATAGCCAGGAGGAGAATTGTGAACATGTGATGTGGGACATGGACCGGATAAAACCGGGCGCTGACTTGGTGATTTATGAGGGTGAGATCGACAAGCTGACCGGTGATCTTTGCGATCCGGACCGGATTCATTGCTCGGTTGATAATGGGTCCAACTCATATCAATTCTTAAAGAGCTCGGAACGTGCCCTGGAACTCCCATCCAAGATAATCCTGGCCGGTGATATGGATGAACCCGGGCAAAAGATGGTCGAGGAGCTCGCCAGGCGCATCGGGAAAGACAAGTGCTACAAGGTGACCTGGCCGGATGACTGCAATGATGCCAATGATACGCTGTTAAAACTTGGCAAACAGAAAGTGAAGGAATGCCTGGACCATGCAGAACCATGGCCAATTGAAGGTGTTCATTCACCTAACGAATACATTGAAGAGCTCCGGGAATTGTACCGGAATGGTGTCCGGCAAGGCGTGGATCCCGGCATGGGACTCGGCAGAAAGATGAGGATCTCACCTGGGTGTCTATCGATTGGCACGGCAATTCCTAATCATGGCAAGAGCACATTACTCAATAACATTATGTGCAACATTGCAAGATCGGCCGGCTGGTCATTTGCCGTGTTCTCCCCGGAATACGCAAGCCCGAAACATCATGTCAGGAACCTGATCCAAACATGGACCGGCAAGGGATTCGCCGAGGATTCAACGGATAGGATGACCGAGGATGAGGCCATGGTAGCGGTCCGGAACATCAATGAACACTTCCACTTCATTCTCCCGGAGGAGGCCCAGCCGGACATCGATTCGATCCTGTCCAGGGCCAAGCAACTGATCAGGCAGAACGATAATGTCAGGGGTGTGGTGATTGATCCCTGGAACAAACTGGAAGCGAGCCGGAAACATCACCAGAGTGAAACCGAGTATGTGGCTGAAACGCTAAATAAGCTGACATATTTTGCCAAGGTCTATGGCATCCATGTGTGGCTAATCGCCCATCCTAAGAAGATGGAGAGGGCCCAGGATGGATCCTATGTGGTCCCGAGGCCCTGGGATATATCAGGGAGTGCTCATTTCTTTAATATGGCAGATTTATGCTGGACAATTTTCCGGCATGTCCATGATCCGGAGGCTGATGTCGAGGTCCATATCCAAAAGGTCCGGGATGCTGGTGTGGATGGTGAGCTCGGGGTAGTCAGGCTCAAATTCGACAGGAATTCCGGTGTTTATTCAGAAGGCAATCAGAAATTCGAGGAGATGATATGAATTCACATTACTGGGCTGAAAAGCAGAAGAATCAAACACAAATGTTGCGCGTAATCCATGATCAGATGGCCGAAGCCAATGAGCGCATCAATATCCATAGTGGGCGCATCGAAGAGCTAGTCGAGCGGATTGACATTTTGTCTGATGCTATTGTGAAGCTGGTCAACCGCAAAGTACAGGTGAAGAAATGACCAAAAGATTCAGGCACAAGTTCAACGCACAACGGACCGAGCTCGATGGCATTAAGTTTGCCAGCAAGAAAGAGGCCCAATATTATGCCGACTTGAAGCTCCGGCAAGCCGCCGGCCTGGTCCTTTTCTTTCTCCGCCAGGTGCCATTTCATCTCCCTGGCAACATCCGGTACGTCTGTGATTTTGCCGAGTTCCTACCCGAGGGTGAGGTCAGGTTTGTGGATGTCAAGGGATACAAAACGGATATGTACAAGTTGAAGGTGAAACAGGTGAAGGATTGTTTCGGAGTAACCATCGAGGAGGTCTGATGATATTTGTTGAGCTCGCGGCAAGCGTACTGACCATCATAACCATCTATCTGCTCGCACATGCGACTAATGACAACCAGTACCAGGTCTATGGATGTTTCACGGGACTCACCGGGCAAGCGTTCTGGTTGTACATCATATTCACCCAGGAGCTCTATGGGCTATTGTTGGCTGACGGGGTGATATTCTTTGTTTACATGACTAGAATCAACAAGTTATTGAGAGGCGAACTATGAAGAGATTCAAGGGTAAGGAGACATATTCCACGGGTGCCACGAGGAACCCAATCGCCCCGGTCAGGTACGACCTGGTGAAATGGGGATTCGTTCGAGAGCTCGCAAAGGTGATGGATGAAGGATCCAAGAGTCACGGCGAGCCCGGATCGGATGGTAACTGGGAGAAGGGATTGCCACGCTCGAGTACCATCAACCACATGTTCGAGCACTGGCACAAGTGGCTCGCAGGGGACCGGAGTGAACCTCACCTGGCTAAGATGGCGTTCGGACTCATGGCGCTCTGGTGGTACGAGGACCAGGGAATCGATGTGAAGGAATAGCACACCTCGCCTCTTTTTGGTGAAGCGTTATGCACGGAGGAACATAACGGTATCTCTTTGTGAACCCATGGAAATCCCATTAATGGGACTGATGGGAGAGTGCTGGATCTTCCGCATCTATGTGTGCGCCACGCCCAGGACCGAATCCCATTATTGGGATTGATGCCAACGAATTTTCTTTTAATTATGATGTAAATCTCTAAGTTCTTATGGAATTGGGCGTTGCGGTGCCGGCGATGACTCCGGTGTGGTGACTTTGTGACCAGGGGAGGCCCCCGGGGGGTCTTTTTTTTTATTTTTCGGTAGGTCCTGGGAGGTCGATACCCGAATTTGGGGGGGGGCGTTATCGTATTAGGGGAGCACGGTGTCTGCAAACTCCCACATGACCCAAGGCGGAAACCCGGCGCAAAACCCCCAAGAATCCTCAATCATGTACCGGACTAAAAAAAAGTAAAAAGAAAGAAAAGAAAAAAGAAAAAGAACCAAAAAGAAAAAAGAAAAGAAAAAAAAATATCTTACGTCAACTTCTCTAAAACATCACCAACTCGCAACTTTCAAGATATCCCTTGGTTATCTATTAGAGCACACCTCCCAGAATGTTTGTATCCGGTACGCCTTTACCTCCTGGATTACCGGTAAAAAAAAATGCTTGACAACAATTTTAAGAATGCCAAGAAATTAGCCATTTGGTACATTTCAGCGGAAATGTTGATTTCCGCGAATGGTAGTTGGGTGCGTAAAAATAGGGGGGATGCGTGCAGTTAACGAATCACTTTAGTCGCGAGGAGATGAGTTGCCCATGTTGTGGTGACATGAAGATGGAGAATGATGTCCTTCAAGCGATTGAGGCGGTCCGTTGTGAGTATGGCAAGCCGATATTTATCAATTCTGCGTATCGTTGTCAGAAACATAATCAGGCGGTAGGCGGAAAAATTTCCAGTTCACACCTGGCAGGGCTCGCCATCGATATTGCGTGCAAGACATCCAGGGAGCGTTATGGGTTGTTTCGGCACCTGATCCAGCATTTCACACGGCTGGGTTTTGGTGATGGTTTTATTCATGTTGATTTGGATCACTTGAACAAAGTGCCCAACGTCATCTGGGATTATTACGAGAAACATGTTTCCAAACAATAACGAATTCCAGTGCCCCGTTTGTAAGTCTGAAACGGTATTGGCCGATAGCCTGGTCAAGGAAATTGTTTTCACATGTCAATCATGTGGGTGCAGGGAAATAGTCAAACATAAGTATCCCCGCACCCCGTCACCCTATTATTTTTTGTCCAGTAAAAATGTTTTGGTCCCGGACATGATCGGAAAGAATTGATGAAACAGTGGTGGACATCCTGGTTTATTATTTTATTCTTGGCGATTCCCCCCTCGATTGCCTTATCAGAACCTCCGGCACTCCCTCCGCCGGATACTGCAATAAGTTGGGATGTTCACCGCTCCCTTGGCATCATCATGACGTTCCGAACGGACCGGGGGTTGATTCACTTTGCCCATCCGGTACTGGTTTCACAGTTGGCTTCCGGATGCCGTGGAGTCACCTGGGATGAGCAGGGGGATACTATTACATTGCTCGACACCGACACCACGGGGACCCCATCAAAATACACCATTCTCAAAGAACCAATCGCGTATCGCCTGGAATCGGGTAAATGGGAATCGATAGTAACAGGGCGATACCTCCAATAATTGATTTTAAGGAGAAAAAAATGAATGAAATTATGGCCGGATTTAGAGGTAAGAAAACTTTTATTTTGAGTTTTGTTGCGGTTGCCAGTTTGTTTTGTGAAATGAACGGCTGGTGGATGGCACCAAAAGAATGGTACATGATGCTCGGTTTTGGTGGTATGGCCAGCGTTCGTGCCGGGATGACTAAATAGGGAAAAAATAAATGACTGTTTACCTGATTTCCGGCGCGGTCCTTTTTATCGTTGGGGTGTTTTTCTTTGCTTACCGTAATGGCAAAAAAATGGCCGCCCTTGATACCCTCATTGCCGGCAACGCCAAAAGTAATGAGGCCAGGAAAAAAACTAAGGAGATCAATGAGAAATATAAAAAAACTATCCGCGGCCTTAACCGTGATCGCATTATGCGCTTTTGGGGGTTGCGCGACAACGACTCAAAGAAACCTTGAAACCTTTACCATCCCGGATCGGCCGGTCATTTCTCCGGTACCATCCGGGACTGATTTTATTTTATCGGAAAACAATTTTATTGATCTGACCAAATACATTATTGAGCTTCAAAGTACGCTGGAACAATGCAACGCCCAGGCGGAGGTTTACAATGGAGCGAGATAGCAAGGGTCAGTTCAAGGACACGGGCAAGAAAGTAAAAAAGCGTGGGCACATCAACAAGAAGGAAAAAGAAAAGATCGATGAACTCTGCAAGAAGAAGGGGTTCAACCCGGTAAGCTGGTTGATTGAGGTGGCGGAGAATGAAGAGATCCCCTGGCGCGAAAGGATCCGCGCAACCATTGAGATTAATGCCTGTTTGCATCCGAAGAAGAAAGCGATGGATGTTGCCGTAGATCAAACAATCACGTTGGTAAGACAAAACATGCTGGAGGCAATAGATGTCAAACATATCGATACCTCACTTATACCGGCCCCGTTCCTATCAAAAGCCGGTTTGGCTGGCGATGGAGTTGGGGGTCAAACGAATGGTCCTGTGCTGGCATCGAAGGGCCGGAAAAGATTGCACAAGCCTTAACGTACTTATAGACCAGATGCTGATGCGGCCCGGGTCCTACTACCATTTATTCCCGACCGGTAGACAGGGGCGCAAAGCCATCTATGAAGGCATTGGTAAAAACGGGATCCGTTACATGGACCATTTCCCGAAAGAGATAATTGCCCGAAAGAATGACCAGGAAATGTTGGTCGAGGTCAAGGGTGAGAAAGGCAACTCGATTTACCAGGTGGTCGGTACCGACAAGGGTATGGATTACCTTAGAGGGACCAACCCGGTCGGCGTGATCTTTTCGGAGTATTCGAGAATGAGCCCGGCGGTATGGGATACGATCCGCCCGATCCTCCGGGAAAATGACGGGTGGGCGATTTTTGCCTATACACCCTGGGGAGAAAATCATGGCTATGATTTATACAACATGGCCAAACAAAATGATGAATGGTTTGCCTCATTTTTAACGGTTGACGATACGACCGATCATAATGGCAAGCGTTTGATTACCGATTCGGATGTTGAAGAAGAACGCGACTCCGGCATGAGTAAAGAAATGTGCGCCCAGGAATTTTACTGTTCGTTCCAATCGGCATTACCAGGTGCTTACTTTGCCAGTGAAATGGAATCCGCCCTGGAACAAGGTCGGATCACCCAGGTGGCCTACGAACCGGAACTCCCGGTCGAAACCTACTGGGATCTGGGCCTGGCAGACTCCAATGCGATCTGGTTCGCCCAGCATATTGGTAACGAAACCCGACTGATTGATTACTATGAAAACTCCGGTGAGGGCCTGGTCCATTACATCCAGCTACTCCGGAACAAAGAATATGTGTATAGCCGGCATCATGCGCCGCATGACATCGAGGTCCGTGAATTTTCCACGGGAAGATCCAGGCGTGATACGGCGCTTAATCTCGGGATTGATTTTCTGGTCGGCAAAAAGATTGACAAGATGGAATCCATCGATTCACTCCGGCGCTTTTTAGGCCGTTGCTGGTTTGACCAGGAGAAATGCAAAGTGGGCATTGCGGCATTGAGGAATTATCACAAGGCGTTTAATGATAAGACCCGGACGTTTTCCTCGCCGGTCCATGATTGGAGCTCGCACGGAGTCGATGCGCTGATGGAATGTTCCAACGCTCATTACCTGGATGGATTCGAGGATACCAGCCGGAAACAGACCCAAACCCTTAATGATTACGATATTTTTGATTCGAAGGGGAATTCAACATTTCATTAGTTTGTGATTGCCAATTAGATCAGGTTTTAATTACTTTTAAACAAGAATACTAAAGGAGTAAAAAGCAATGGGTTCATTATTTTCATCACCAAGTCCGCCTTCACCTCCGCCGCCGGCTCCGATGCCGGTTTTACCTCCGCCTCCTCCGCCTCCTCCGCCTCCTCCGCCTCCGCCCGAGCCGCCAAAAGAGATTGACAAGTCGGCCGAGGAAAAAGAGGAACGTATGGCGATATTAGCGAGGAAACGAAAAGGTCGGAGATCCACGATCATGACCGGCGCTTTGGGGGATACATCCGATGCTAATAGTTATAAAAAAAGACTGTTAGGAGACTAAATGCCAGATGTTATTTCGCTGATCAAGCGACACGATAAACTGAAACAAAGGCGCACCCAATGGGAGCCCTTTTTCAGAGATGTTCGGGATTATATTCGCCCAAGAAAAGGCAAGGTCGATTCGTCAACATTTCAACATGGGCAACCGTTTACCAACAAGAGATTCGACTCCACGGCCACTGAGGCGAATAGACTCCTGGCTCTATCAATGCAGAACTCGCTCTGCCCGAGCTCGGTGATCTGGTACAAGCTAAAGATCCCTAAAGCGCACCCGATGGCATCACTCAATGATGACCCGGCAGTCCTGGCGTGGTTCGATGCGGTGGTCGAGAAAATGTTTTTTACCATGCACCAGAGTAATTTCTATTCGGTGATTGGTGAGGCATTCCTGGACTACACCTCATTCGGTACCATCTGCATCATGGTTGATGAAGATGATATGACCACGCCGAACTTCAACGGCATCATTTATAAATCCATGCCGATAGGTGAGTTTGTGTTTGCCGAGGATCGCCGTGGTGTGCCTGATACTTTGTTTTGGGAATACAAGTTAAGCGCCAGGCAAGCCGCCCAGCAATTCGGGATGAAAAATTTGCCCGAGGTTGTACGCGAGGCCGCCCGGGAAAAACCGGATGAGGAGTATGATTTTCTCCGCGTGGTTCTCCCAGCCGAGGATTACCATTCGAAAAAACGCCGCGGTAAGGAAATCCAGGCATGGACCGCAATCGATATATTTTCACATGGCAAAGAAAAAGTTGCCGAGTCGGGATACAACGAATTCCCGTACGCCATCGGAAGGTTCGCCAAGGAATCCGGCGAGCTTTGGGGAAGATCCCCGGCCGATGTGGCCATGGCCGACATTAAAGTTTTAAACAAGATCCGCGAGTTAGAGCTTAGAGCTCTCAACAAGGCGGTCGATCCGCCACTCATTGCACCACACCAGGGAATTGTTGGAGCATTCAAACTTATTCCAGGGGCAATCAATTATTCACGCGAACCCGAACGCATTAAATTTTTACCATTTGAAGGCCGCTTTGATCTCACCAACTTAAAGGGGGATGAGCTCAAACGTGGTATCCGGTCCATGTTTATGGCAGACCAGTTGGTCATGCCGGAAAAACCGAACATGACGGCACAAGAAGTGATCGAGCTCCGGGATCAGTTCCAGCGCATGTTAGGCCCTACGGTTTCACGTTTTGAATCCGAGGTGCTCATGCCGTTGGTGTTACGAACATTCTCTATCGGTTACCGGACCGGTTTATTTCCTCCTCCGCCGGAAATATTAAATGGTTTAAGCGACATTGATGTCGAATTTGTTGGGAGTCTGGCCAAAGCACAAAAACTTTCTGATGTCACAGCGATTACGCAATGGTTTGGCATGCTCGGCCAGGCCGCCCAATTTTCTCCCGACATTATTGACCTGGTAAATTTTGAAGAATCATTACGGATCCTCGGGGACCGCCTGGCAGTTCCAGGTGAAGCGTTACGGTCGGATGAAGAGATCATGCAAATGAGAACCATGAAAGCCGAACAGGCCCAGGAACAAAAACAAACAAACGAATTGATGCAAGCGGCTGAGGGAATAGGTAAGGCCGGCCCTGGTATCAAGGCATTACAGGAGGCAAATGAAACAGAAACAATGGGAGCCCCAGCTTAATGACAAGGAACGCAAGAAAGTAGCGGTCAATTATTTTCAATGTTTCAATACGCAAGCCGGGTTGGAGGTTTTAAAAGATTTGGAAGAGATGTACCAGGGAAAATCCAGTGTAGTTGCCAACGATCCGTATGGAACTTATTTCCAGGAGGGTTGTCGGTTTGTTTATTTACTGATCAAGGAAACGGTCAAACTCGGAGAAGAACTCAAATCAAAAGGAGATACTGAATGATTACTGAAACGCAAGAGCCGGCAACCGACACCTCGAGCGAATCTGAAGAAGCGCCGCTGGAAGCACCAGCCACATGGATCGATGATGTCCCGGAAGATTACCGGGGAGAGAAATCATTGAGCAAGTATCAATCGGTCGGTGATCTGGCCAAAGGTCATGTTCATCTTTCCAGGATGATGGGCAACTCGGTCAAGATCCCAGGCGAAGATTCAACTGATGAAGAGCGCAACGATTTTTATACCAAGATGGGCCGCCCCGAAACGGCGGACAATTATGAGTATGCACGCCCCGATATGCCGGAAGGAATGTCATACGATGAAAATTCGGAAAAGGCATTCAAACAACTGGCACATGATCAAGGGTTATCACAAAATCAATTGGGATCCATCCTAGATTTTTATAACAAGTTTGCCCTGGATTCCCAAATTGACCAAAAATTGCACATGGATGAAGCCTACTTTAAGGGTGAGGCGGCACTGCAAAAAGAATGGGGCCATAAAGGATATGATCGCAACGTGGCTATTGCACAACGCGCCATGAAAGAATTTGGTGGTCCGGAACTCGAAAAGTTATTGGCCTCGGATCCGCGAGGTTCCCATCCGGCGCTGATCAAGGCGTTTTACCAGATGGGATTAAAAAGCCAGGAGGCTCGCCCCTTGGATGCGGAACATGATTCCAGTTTTCTCGATGTCACATCGGCACAAAAAGAAATCGAGGAATTCAACAAGCCTGGCCATAAATATTACAAGGCATACTGGAATAAGGACGATTCCAAGCATGCCGAGGCCATTGCTTATCGGGACCGCCTGTTTGATATGGCTTACCCGGAGGAATAAATGGAAAGCGATATTACATGTGGCGAGTGCAAAAATTTTGGAAAGAAACGAATTGTATTATCGAGAAAGGACAATCCTTTTCGCCTCGGACGATTGAGAGGCAAAAAGCATGATTATTGTTTGCATTATGATCAACCAGCCAGGAGCGATGATTATTATGGGTTGTGCGAGGTAGCAATTCGCAAGCCCGTGGAAGTCGAAGATCCTGGCACAGTGACTACGGACCCGGTAACGGACCCTCCGTTAGTTGCATTGCAGTAAACCCGGATACCCCGTAAGGGCCCAACCGTTGTATCCGAGAGCCCGGTGGTCGGTTACCTCTCTATTATTAATTCCTCAAAAGAGGTAATGAAATGAGCACTGAAGTCAACAAGGCTTTTGTAAACAAGTACCGCTCCAATTTCATTCACCTTGCCCAGCAGAAGGGTTCGCGTTTGCGAAACTTTGTGCGTGTGAATGAGGGTGTAGTAGGTAAGGCAGATCATTTTGACCGCTTGGGACAGACAAACGCGCAAAAAATGACAAGTCGGCATGCCGACACGCCGTTAATTTCTACACCTCACTCCAGGCGAAAAGTTGTGATGGAAGATTACAACTGGGCAGATTTAGTGGACAAGGCAGATCAGATTAAAATGTTATCTGATCCCAAGTCCGAGTATCTGACCGCCGGAGTATGGGCAATGGGTAGAACTATAGATGACTTGATTTTGGCCGCGATGACGGGAAACGCTACCAGCGTATCCTCGACCGATGCCGCGTCAGATGTATCTTTACCGACCGCGCAAAAAGTAGTTCATGGTTCCGCTGGAATGACCATGGCAAAACTACGAACTGCACGGAAAATTTTACGGGAAGCAGACATTGATCCCGATGAAGAACTGTATCTCGCGATTTCCGGAGACAAAATGGATGATCTTTTTTCTGAATCAGGAACTCCGATCATAAATTTTGATTACAACGACAAGAAACCGATGGTGACCGGAAGTATAGGTTCCTTTTTCGGTTTCAATTTTATTCACACAGAGCGACTCAATAACGATTCGGATGGCAACCAGCAAGTGTTGGCATGGGCGAAATCTGGTGTGGGACTTTCTATCGGTCAGAATATTGAAACAAAAATTTCTGAACGACCTGATAAGAACTACAGCATGCAAGCCTACGCGCAAATGTCACTTGGTGCGGTTCGCGTTCAGGATAATCACGTTATTGAAATAGCTTGCCAATAGAGGAGGTGTACGATGACTGACTATTATAGTACTGAATACACCACCCACCGAAGCGGACCGGACAAGAATGTCCCGTCCACTTGTAATGGCGTTGTGTATGAATATGCAAACTTTACATCGGGGGATACAATCACGACCTCCGATTCCATTGAAATGATGAAGGTCCCGGCTGGGGTCCGCATACTGCCACAATCTTTCATTATCGTTTCTGACCTTGAAACGTCAGCAACTGTTAATGTTGGGTACGCGGCACATACGGCTCAAACCGATGGGTCTGCCGTTGCCGTGGATGTTGATGCTTTCTGTAGTGCGATTGATGCGGCTTCTGCAAGAACCGTTACGCACTTTCATGAAAGTACCACTCATGACACGGGATATGTGACAACCGGGGAGATGATTATTACAGTTTCCCTGGGCGCTGGTACCGCAGTTAGCGGCGATACCATCGATCTTCATCTCATGTACTGCAAAGGCTAACGCAATTCTGTTTGTGGCCGGATCCTCCGGGGTCCGGTTGCATCCGGAATTTTTAAAAAGGAATTCTTATGCCCTCAAAAGTTGACATTTGTAATGAGGCTTTAAATTTACTCGGGGCCAATACGATCAGTTCGTTGACCGAGAGCTCAACCACGGCCGTTTTATGCAATCGCATTTACGATACCGAGGTTGATTTTCTGCTCCGGCAACATAGCTGGAATGCGGCTGTCCGGGAGGCGAATCTCGCGGCTGTTACTGGCACGCCGATTGTTGGTTGGCTCTATAAATTTTTGATGCCGACTGACCCTTATTGTTTACGGGTGCTCAATGTTTACGATACCGCGGACGATGACCAGAATTTCCAATGTCGCGGCCGTCACATCTATTGTGATACCTCGGCGATTGACATTATTTTCATCGGGCGCATCACTGACCCGAGCGAATTTGACGCACTAATGATGAAAACCCTGGTGGACCTTTTAGCTTACCGGCTGGCGTTCCCGGTGACCCGAAGCAAAGAAACCGCGGAAACCATGTTTTCGGCATATCGCAATACCCTGGCCGATGCCATGAGTGTCGATTCCCAGGAAGGAACCCCGGAAGAAATTAAAAGTGAAACCTTACTTGATGCGAGATTGCGTTAATGGCAAAAGTTTTTCCGGTCCAAACAAATTTTACAGCCGGGGAATTTTCACCCAGGTTGCTGGGAAGGGTTGACGTTGCGAAATACAACAACGCCCTAAAGACCCTCGAGAACGCCTACGTTCTGCCGCATGGCGGATTGAAGCGCCGCGGAGGATCCCATTTTATTGCCCAGGCAAAAGTAACGGCATCGGGATCTGAAATGATGCCCAATGGCACTTTTGCGAGTGATATTTCCGGCTGGACTGATAAGTCCGTTGGCACGGGATCTATTGCCCACTCAACCAATTTAATGAATATTGTTTCTACCGATGCTTCCAATTATGGATGGGCGGAAGAACAGATTACCACGGTCATCGGCCAGCGTTACGTTTTAGGATTTGTTGTTGGAACCGGTGCCATCAGTTTGCAGATCGGGAACAGTAGTGGCGGCGAGCAAGTATATACCTCGACCGAGTTTGCGGTTGGTACGCATACGATGGAATTCACCGCGCAAAGTGCCGACACCTATATGGGCTGGAAACACACCACTGGTGCGACTCATACCCTGGATACGGTTACTCTTAAAACGGGCGATTTTGATAAGAAGGTCCGTGTATTTCAATTCGAGTTCAGTACCACACAAGCCTACATTTTAGAGTTCGGCGATCTATTTATTCGAGTTTATAAAGATAATGGCCAGGTCCAATCGGGTGGCAAGCCGGTAGAGATCACAACGACCTATACCGAAGCGGATCTGTACGATCTGAAATTTTGTCAATCGGCTGATACTTTATACATTGCCGGAAGAAATTACGCCCCTAGAAAACTGACCAGGAGCTCACATACCTCCTGGACCTTATCCACAATTTCTTTTTCCGGAGCTCCATCGGGCTTTGCCGGATCCGCCGATGAATACCCGGCGTGTGTCACGTTCTTTGAGGAACGATTGTATTGGGCCGGATCCAATGACAACCCTCAAACCATCTGGGCGAGTAAGTCCGGAGATTTTGAGAATATGGCGGTTGGTACCGGGGCCGATGATGATGCGATTGAGTTTGCCCTGGCGGCAAGCCAGGTCAATGTTATCCAATGGCTGATCGGATCCTCTGCCGGTTTACTGGTTGGGACGGTTGGGGGTGAGTTTAAATTAACTGGTGGTTCTGCCCCGGTGACTCCAACCAATGTCCAGGTTATTCCGGAAACACGCTACGGATCCAATAACGTAACCCCGATAGAAGCTGGCCGCGCTGTTTTATACATGCAACGGGCTGGCACCAAATTAAGGGAGCTCGCATTCAACCTGGATGTGGATGGATTGGTTGCTCCCGACATGACAATTTTATCAGAACATATAACAGCCGGCGGTATTGTTGATATGGCCTACCAGAAAGAACCCGATACCCTGGTGTGGCTGGTGCGTAATGATGGTGCGTTGATCAATGTTACTTACGAACGCGATCAGAATGTTGTTGCCTGGGCCCGTCATCCGATTGGTGGATATTTTGGTAATGCTACTATCACGGTCACCGATTATACAAATATCGCGGTGGGCACCACTTTGGTTTTTACCAAGTCCGATGGGACCACGGTGACATTCACCTCGGAAGCCTCCGGCGGTACTGCACCCTCGGCGGATAATGGCTGGCGGCCGAACGCATCGAATGATACGACCGCTGACAATCTGTTCACGGCGATCAACGCTCATGCAGATTTTACCGTGTCCAACCCGGCGGCCAACGTGGTGACGATTGAAGAAACCGCGCACAAGGTCGGGTACCTGACGATTGTGAGCTCCGACACAACCCGGCTTGCGGTGACCGATGAAGGCAACGCCGTGGTGGAATCCGCGGCATGTATCCCAAGTGTGGACGGGTTATCTGATGAAGTATGGATCAGTGTAAAGCGGACGATCAACCAGACAACGAAACGATTTATTGAATACCTGAATCCAGCGATTTATGTGGATGCCGGGCTCACTTATTCCGGTGCGGCCGCGACCACTTTTTCCGGCCTCGAACACCTGGAAGGTGAACGGGTGCAGATTGTTGCCGGCACCTCGACCAGTAAGGCGGTTTATCCGGATGCCACGGTTACCGGTGGCAGTGTGTCTATCACGGGCAATGGCCGGACCCACGCATATATCGGGCTCGGTTACGATACGACATTAACCACTTTATCCCCCGAATTTGAACTACAAGGTGGCGGATCCACGGTCGGATTAAAAAAATCATGGAACCGTGTCCAGGTGAATGTCTATCAAACGGTCGGGCTTACCATTAATAGCCAGGATATTGTTTTTCGAATTACCTCAGATTTGCTGGACAAGCCTCCCCCGGCATTCACCGGTATTAAAGACATCACCCAGTTAGGATGGGATGCAGAGGATCTTGAATTGACCATCCAGCAAAAACAGGGATTGCCAATGACACTATTAAATATTACAGGAGAACTAACGGTGACCCAGTAATGAAATACAAAATTGTGCCTTTCAAACCGGAGCACTGGGACATGATCGAATTCCGGGAGTTTGAACGAGAAACGATGGGAAGGCTGTTAAATGAAATCAGGCTGAAAATCGATGCTAATGGCCCGGCTTACACCGGGTTTGTTGATGGCAAGGTCGCTGGATTTGCCGGGGTCATTCAAATGTGGCCGGGAGTCGGTGAAGGATGGATTCTAGGATCGGATTTATTTGCGAGTAATAAATTATGGTTCATAAGGAACGTAAAAAGATACTTGGAAAAAATTATGGATACACATCAATTACATAGAGTACAGACAACGGTGATGCATGGTCATACCGAACTGATTCGCCTAGTGGAATTTTTGGGAATGAAATTCGAAGGCCGTCTAAGAAATTATGGACCGAACGGTGAGGATTATCTTATGTACGGGAGAATATCATGGCCTCAATAGCATTAGGAGCGGTTGGAGCCGCTATAGGTTATGCGATGCCCGTTTCTACCGCCACGGGTTTGACGGCCGTTGGATTAACCGGAGCGCAAACAGTTTTAGCCGGAGCCTCTCTTGGCATGATGGCCGGTGGACAAATCCAGCAAGCCCAGTATCAGTCCGCGGTTATGCGACAAAACGCTCAGATTGCCGAACGTGATGCACTGCAACAACAACAAACAGCCGCCTACAACGCGAGGATCATGGAAAATGAAGCAATCCAGGCCCAGCAAATTGCCGCTTATAACGCACAAATTAATGAGAACGAAGCGATTGCCGCGGAACAAAGGGCAAGGTTCGAGGCAGATAAGGCGGCGAAAGATGCCAGACGATTACGGGGAGAACAAACGGCACTATATGGATATGCCGGAGTACAACTTACCGGAACCCCATTAGTTGTTGAGGCGGATTCCGAATTCATGGATGAAGCAAACCAATCCAACCTGATCGCTATCGGTGCAACCGAGGCATGGCGTTTTAGAAGTCAGGCACAACTGGAGGATTACCAGGCTGGAATCGAAGCGGATCGCTACACATCAGCGGCCGCGGAAACAAAACGTCAAGGAACAATTGCCGGTCAGGCACTCACCGCACAAGCCGGCGTGGATCGGTACCAGGCTGGCTCGGCGATACAAACAGGAGCAACCAAGGCCGCCACAACAATATTAGGCGGAACTTATAAGGCCGTCACCATAGGAAATAACTAATGGCAAGAATACCGACAATAAGCGCAAGCAGTATTTCACCACTCCCGGGAACAGCCGGCGGAGTTAAATTAACTCGCACCGGAGTCGGAGCGGTCCCAATTACGACCCCCATCACCAAGCGTTTGAACCCTTCCCAGTATGGCCAGCAAGGTGCGGCGATTGCCCAGTTGGGAGCGGAGATTTTTAACTCGGGTGTTTTGCCGGCGATTGAATTGAGTAGAAAAAATGCCAGGGCCGAACAATCGATGAAACAAAGCAAGCGGCTCTATGATGAAATGTCCTTAATCAAAAATGAGCTCGCATTGAATGTATTACCAGGTGGGGAATACCGCACAGACCAAGGGAATACCGCGGCCTGGACAAAACACTGGAACGGAATCAATTCCAGGATCGATCAACTCTTGCCAAGTATCTCTGCAAATGTTTCGGACAAGCGGCACGCGGTTGCTTTATCCAATGCGTTCATGCCGCAGATCATGGCACTGAAATTAAACTCACAAAACCGTCAGGTGGAAGTCAGCGAGAACCGGGCAATCGATGCTTTTCAAAACACATACAAAATGCATGTGGCCAAGATTATGAGTTTGATGCCAAAAGAGGCAAAGAATGGAACTTATATTTTTGAGGGCAAGAAAATAGAAGAGGAATTACAGCGCATGGAACTGACCGCGACTGTTTTTGCAAACTCCGGGGTCAAGCCCCTGGACCGGCAGAAAATTCTCGAGGCGGCACGCAAAAACCTGGTGAATGAAGTGGCCGGCACGTTGCAAACCAATCCGGACATGGGCGCAGAATTTCTTAAACAATACGGTGAAAAACTTGGAATGACATCCGGCGAAATTGGAGAAACGATTTACAAGATGGAGCGATTCGCTGAACAGCATGACAAGATGGAACAAAGGCAAGAGGCGCGGCGAGAAACGCTCGAGGAAAATGCGGCGAAAGCTACGGTGTACGGGCCCGTGAAATTAGAGGATGGTTCCGAGGTATCCTTGTTGACATCTCTAAAAATAAAGGCACTGAATGGGGATTTAACCGGTCTTGAAGTTCTTACAAAATATGCAGACATCTTTGACCTGGCTGGTGAGCAGACTGCATTAAACCAGGTGATGACCATGGTCGATGAGTACGATGACACGGCCGGTGAATCAAAACCCAAGACATTAGACACTTACCGCACCAAGGTTTCGTTGATGCTGGGTACGCCGGGTTTGGAAACAGAAACTATTGATGCGCTAGTGGATGAAATGATCGGAAGAAAGGATCTTTCCAAAACTCATAAAAATGAACTAGTCAAAACCGTGTCCGTACTGAAAAGTATTAATTTGAAGGATCCAAATTATGAGCTTGCCGTGGATTTTTTAAAGGCACAATCACCGGTTCCACTTGATCCGGATGATCAGAAATCATCCACTCTACGCTCGCGTGCTATCTGGAATCAATGGATGACTGAAATCAATGGATTGGTCAAGAAGAACGACCCGGCGGCATGGAGAAAATTTGATTTTTTCGGTCGCGCCAACGAAATTGTCAATAACAATTCAGAGTTATATAGCACCCCGAGCAGTGACGGCGCACAAATATTAATCCAGGAAAGTGGCCGCCAGTTTGCGGATGCCCTGGGCGATTCAGATATATTGGGATCGATCAGCGTGAGCCTTAGAAAAGATAGCAAACAGGTTTTCTTGGATGCTGACGCGATGGCTGTCCAATTACAAGAACGGCGGCCGGAACTCACCGAGGACCAAATCAAACGTGCGCTAGTTGAAATTACAAAGATGCGTACTTTCCCAGGGCTGAGTGCCAAGGTGGCCGAGATCAAGGAGACACGCGAAAGAGATGAAAAAGATCGCCTACTGAACGAGAAGGCCGCGTTGGAGGAAAGACAGGAGAGTCAAGCCTTTTATAAAAAGCTAACGCCGGACAAGATAGAAGAATTGATACAAGAACAATTCCCGGATTGGTACAAAGAAAAGTTTGGGGGGGATAAGCCTCAACCAGAGCCTCAACCAGAGCCTCAACCAGAGCCTCAACCAGAGCCTCAACCAGTACCCAAACAAGCAAAGCCGGTGGTTCCTACTCCGATGGTTTCCCCGTCCGAAACATCCAGGGATGTTCCTACTCCGAATGTTTCTCCTAGAAAGGTTCCTTCTCCGGCGGTTTCTATTCGTAAGTCTCTTCATAAGATGAAAGAAATGGTTAAGCCCATGAAGCCCAATGTTTTTCCTAGAACTCCGGAGGAACAGGTCAGCGATAGTGACCGGGATTATGAGGAGGCAATCCGGGCCGAAAAGAAAGAGTGGGATGAGAAAACATCTCGCGCCCTGGCGAAAACAAGGGATGTTGTTGATGATTTTAAAGAAAGATTTTCTGACAACCCAGCAATTGCCGCGGTTGCTGATTACCACTTAGCTGAAATGGCAAAAGCCGCGGAGTCCTATGATTGGAACGCTTGGGATGATGCTTTGCGCTCGCTGACACAATTCGTGAAGGAGGCCGGTGAATAATGGCTGATAAAGAAGAAAAACTGGACCTTTGGAATAAACCTAAGAGGTATGACACAACTGCGGAGGGTACCCCTTTTGCCGTAGTTGGGGATAATGAAGGAATTGTTGTTCCGGCTACACCTCCTCTGACCGGCAAGGACACAGACATTGTTGGGTATGACGTTGAAGATAACCGGGAGATAGTGCCTCAACCACTCACTATCCCCAAGGATTTTATAAGTGAGAGGGACACGTTCCTACGGCAATATGAAATGAATGAGTTCAATGATATGGCAAAATCCTCATTGCTCCGCATGAATGAAAAGGGTGACATCGAATCGATGGTCAAACCGATCCTTGAAGGCCAGGAACCGGTCATGCAAAGAATTGATGATTTTAGGGCCGAGTTGAATCCGACCATCAATATGCTTTTGGAACACTTTATTGGCCTCGGTGCGAAGGTAGAAACGGATCCGACACTGGCCGGTCAAGCCAAACGCACGTTATCACTCCCAGGGCAAGCGGTCGAGTCAGCCGTCCGCAATGCGCTCCAATTTTTTGTTAAGAACGCGACCCCGGAGGACATTCAGAATAAATTTAAACTAATGGCCGAGGATATGGAAGAGCTCGGCCTGGTAGAAAAAGAAGGACAATTTCTCGGCGGCCCGGTTGGTGTTTTAGGCACGAGCCAGGAATTTGAAGAACGCCGTTTATTTTCACGCGAGGAAAATAAATGGTGGGAAGATTTAGGTGCCGGCTTTGGTCAATTTTTTGTTGGGCTCAAAGGGGTCCAGATGCTTGCCAATACTAAAAAATTACTGGTCCCGAGTATGTTTGCAGATGGCCTGGTATTTGATCCGGAAGATGGCAGTCTGTTCACTTTGTTTCAAGAGTTGGATCTGGAACCAGGTGCCATGCAAGATGTAATCGATTTCATGGATTCAACCCAGCATGATCCTAACATGGGCCGGGCGATCCAGGTGGCCGAAGGGTTATTGATCGGAGGTGTTTTAACTGCCGGGCAAATTGGAGTAAAGAACAGGGCCAAGATCAAATCGTTTATCAAAAAAATATTCACTCCCGAATCCATTGGCAGAAAAGCGGCTGATCCGGCAGTCAAAAAGATTGCGGAGGTATTAACCGAGGTCAAGAACAAATGGCCTCACGCTGATCGCACTTTTGAGAGTTACGCTAATGAACATGGATGGGCTCGCCCTCCTTATGCACGCTCCTTTTATTCTCATCTTAAATCGGTCAGGACCCAGGAAGGGGAACTCATTTTCCCTAAGGCTGGGGAAGTATCCCCAAAGGGATTTGTCAGGGTTCGGAGATCGGATGGGACCGAAGAGTTTGTCAATGATCACAAATGGAAACCTAATCCGGCACAACCTCATTTTGGATTACCGCCGCAACCTAAAACTTTGCCGGATGGTCATCTGTTACTGACATCCACTCATACGATTAAAACACCGGCCCGGGAGCGACTCCGAAACAAGATTGTCAAGGATACTATCAAGGGGGCCAAAACGGTAAAAGATCGCAAACCGGTTGCTTATCTAAAAGCCGGGGGTGCGGCATCAGGCAAGGGATCGGTGGATAGATTATTACGCAAAGAGGGTTTAGTTCAACCGGGAGTAATTGAGATCAACGCCGATACATTCAAGGCACAACTGCCGGAATACCAGAAATTCATCGATGCTGGTGATGCCAGGGGAGCCGATAGATTACACCTGGAAAGTTCCGACCTGGTCACACGGGCGAAAGATGAAGTTATTAAGAAAAATGCCGATGTTGTTTTTGATCGTGTCCTGGGCACCCCTAAAAAAGCGAAGGCATTAATCAAGGAACTCCAGGCGGCCGGGTACAAAGTCAACCTGGTGGGCGTAACGATTGACCCGGAGGAAGCGGTCACCCGAGCCATAGCCCGTTATACTCAAACAAAGCGATGGGTCAAAATTGAAGAGCTTCTAAAAGGTCATAAAAATGTGTCAAAGCACTGGGAAGAATATATGGATCTGGTGGATGACGTTACATTGTATGACAATAATGCAAAAGAACCTCTCATAGTTGCTCACAAAGATGAAGGGGAACTTGTAATTACTGACCAAAAATCTTATAATGAATTTATACAGAAAGGAGGCATTAATGAAAAAGCGAGTACCCTCCAAGAAATCCTCCCCCAAAAAACCGACTCCTCAAGGCTTACCGACAATGAAAGAGTTTCGAGAGGCGATGAAGGGCGTGGACTTGTGGGAGATGGACAAACCCCCCGAAGTAGTAGCGAAGGGCCGCAAGGAACGCCGCCCCTGGATGAAGTAACACCCCTTCCTATTCCTATCCTGGCCGGAGGATTGGCCATTCCGGCTGTTTACGATCCTAACGAAGAATATGAAGTTCAACAAGCTGGCTGGGGCGGCGGTATTCGCCGAGCTCTGGGCAAACTTTTCAAACCCGATGTCCCCCACGGGGTGGATCCGCTTACTGGTCGCACCGTGGCACCCGAACAACCTCGCCCGACAGGCGGCGAACCTTCCATACGCAAAACTATCCCCAAAGATAAACCTATAATAATCGATCCAGTTAGCCAGGATTTTTTAAATAAATTGGATCCGGATGTCGCAACCGCGGATCTGTTTGGGAAACACACCAGGATCAATTTTAATGCTATTGAAAGCACCGATCAATTTAGTGATGATTTCCGAAAGTTTCTGATCAACGCAATGGAACTCGAAGATGTCGTTTCGGATAAAGTCACTTTTGAGGAAATTATTGCCCAGGCAGAAAAAATGAAAATGGGTTTAAAGGATGTCATGAAACTGGACCCGAAGGCGTGGGACAATTCCGCGCCCATGTTGAAGGTCAAGGACATATGGCTCCAGACCGGTGTTTATTTGAGACACATCAACAAGCTCGCGGCCGAAGGGGATGTGGCGGCCATGGCCAAGTATGAGATGGCGTGGAAAAATTTCCAGGCGGTCACCGCACAACTCCGGGCTTTGCAAGCCGGCCCGGCCCGAACCACATCTGCAATGCGTATTAAGGTGCCTCTCGGTGGTAAAGAGATTGACCCGGCTCAAATGGAACATGTTCTGGATGTCATGATCAAGGAGGGACCCGAGCTTCCGCCTGGTTTAAACATACAGCAAACGGCACAAGCCATAGAAGCGACTCTCAAGGATGCCAGCCCGGAAGCGTTTGGGAAATTTGCCGTGGATGCAATCGGCTGGCAAGAAGTATTTTTCGCGCACATGTATCCATTCATGTTGTCTTCTTTTAGAACTCACGCCGCAAACTGGATGTCCAATGGTATGGTTCTGACCGATTATCTTGGGACCCAGGGATTTGCCGCGATGGTTTCTCCGGTCCGCCGTAAGGCCCTGCCCAAGATACCCTTGTTGAATCGGATCTTCAAAGACACGGGGGATCGTAAATCCGCCAAGGAATTCATGCATGCACTCCAGGTAGTCCGGCGCACGATTCCCGAAGCGTTTCATGTTGGCTGGAAAGCCTACCAGATGGAACCGGAAAAAATTGCCATGGGCAAGATGGAACGCAAACAGTTGCCCTCTGAAATTGTCAACGCACCGAGTATGCAAGAAATGTTTCAGCGCATCAACGATCCGAACAATCCGCACATGAAAGGAAAATGGTTACAGAAATTAATCACACCAAAAGATTTAAAACAGGGCGGAACCCTGGCACGCGCAATTGATTGGTGGGGCAAGAAACTCGATTACCCCGGCAAGGCGTTACATGGCGCGGATGAATTTGCCAAGGAGTTTAGCCGCGGCCTGGGCGAGATGGATCACGCTTACCGCAAGGCCATGAAATATGTTGAGGATGGGATTATTGCACCGGATGAAGTGGAAAAGGTGGTGACCAATTTATTAAAAGAACGAAGTCCAGGAATGCAACGTGCCGGTGAAACCCTGGCAGAGTTCCAGACTTTCCAGAATGAACTCGGTTCGATTGGTAAGTGGATCCAGGAGGGCCGCGAGAAAGTTGCAAACTGGGGCTGGGGAGTTCCATGGGCTCACATGGTCCTCGCCTTTATCAAAACCCCGATCAACGTACAAAAATATAATCTGCACCTGATGAACATGACCGGCAAAAGCCGCGATGACATTATGGGCAGAAATGGTGGTGCCGCCCAGGATGAAGCACTCGGGCGCTGGGCCGTTGCCAGTATGTATGTGACATCCGCTTTGGGGCTGACAACAAAATTTTTCTCGGACGATGTGACCTTGCACGGGTATGGATCCATGGGCGCGGAGATTGCGGCCGAAGGAAAAGAGAGCCAGCGTGCCAAACGGATGGTCGAGATGAATGTCGGGATCAAACCCTGTTCTATTGCGATCCGGGATAACGAGGGCACTGTTCATTCTTACAGTTTTAACACCCTGGAACCCATCGGCACCTACTGGTGTGCGACCGCGGATCTTGCCGCCAACTGGCATGACATAGTTGGGCATGTCGGCGAAGGGGAGGCCATGAAAGTTACAGCCTCACTTTATGAAATCATGGCCAACAATCTGATCAATAAGAATTTTGCCAAGAACGCTCATGAGTTCATGACGGTCCTGATGGATCCGAACCAGGCACTAAGATCGCCAAAGGTCGCTGACAACCTGGTGAGCATGGTGATCCCGAGGATCGTCAAGGATATGAAAACATCACTCGGCACTGATGACCGGTACCGGGAATTCGAACATTCAATGGATGGGTTCAATGGCATGTGGGATGTCCTTAAAAATAATATTCCAGGGCTCTCACAAACCCTCGGTCCGAAAGTCAATTTCTGGAACGAGCCGATCCATAACTACGGATCCTGGGGGCCGGATTTTCTTTCGCCCTTCCGATACTCAAAAACCACTCCGGATGCAGTTGACAAGGAAATGTACCGGTTGCTAATGCCGATGCGTGACTTACCCAGGAAACTGGAAAAGGTCAAGATGCACCCGAGGGTCAGACTCCATTGGTATTACCTGATGAACAATTATGAGGCACCGCAATATGGTGGTTTAAAAATGAAACAGGCAGTCGAGGAGATGATTAAACCAGGGAATTACCAGTATCATGAGCGCCTGGATGAAAAGTATCCAGGGGAACCTGGCAAGGCTGATGAGGAACGAATCGACAAAATTAAAAAAAGAATGAGTGTTTATAAGAGTGCGGCAAAACGACAACTTTTAGACATTGCCAATCCAGACCCGGTTGTGATGAAGTATCAGCCAGATATATTTGAGAGAATCCAGAAAATACAGGAACAGGACAAAGAGGTCCAGGAACAACTCGATCAGGACCAAATGCAAACCAGGACTCCTCGGGGCTGGCAAGATTACTATAAAGGATCCCAACAACAACCTCCGAGGTTTAATTAAATGACTGTATCGACTACAACCCGAAAAAAGAGTTACACCGCAAATGGTTCGACCACAGTGTTCGCGTATGACTTCCGAATTTTTAATGATTCGGATTTAAAAGTTTACGTTAATTCTGTTTTACAAACAATCGTAACTCACTACACCGTGAGTGGCGCTGGTGATGCTTCCGGCGGTAACGTAACTTTTGGTTCTGCCCCGGCTGATACTTTATCGGTTGTTATTCTCCGCGAACTCCCAAGGACCCAGACAACTGACTATGTGGACAACTCGGCGTTAAGCGCAACCTCCCTGGAAGATACCGCTGATAAAAATCTGATGCTGATCCAGGAGATCGATGCAAAGGCCGGGGATGGATTCCGGTTCGCTGATACGGTGGTGGATGCCGGAACAATTACGATTGACAAGAATGCCGCTGACCGGGGGAGCAAATTACTATCATTCGATTCGGCTGGTGATCTGATCGCTACGCAAGAGATCGGGGTGAGCCGGGGAGATTGGGCGGCATCCACGGCATACAATCAGCGCGACATTATAAAAGACACCAATAATAATAATATTTATTTATGTATAACGGCTCACACCAGTTCCGGCGCGGTACCTATCAGTACGAATACCGATGCGGCCAAGTGGGTTCTCCTGGTTGATGCCGCGAGCGCGACCACATCGCAAACGGCGGCGGCGAGTTCGGCAACTTCTGCTGCGAGTTCGGCAACTTCTGCTGCGAGTTCGGCAACTGCGGCTGCCTCAGACGCAACTGATACGGCGGCAGATTTAGTGCT
>Ga0080013_1001298_pt1 | contig 33647 bp, 49 predicted proteins | sample ETNvirenome_6_85_FD_69236 | JGI IMG/M metagenome (GOLD analysis project Ga0080013, IMG submission 69236) | Marine viral communities from the Pacific Ocean - ETNP_6_85 (SPADES assembly) (version 2) | ecosystem: Environmental > Aquatic > Marine > Oceanic | place: Pacific Ocean | collected 2013-06-19
TGGAGGTGGATTGTACGTTGTTGAGATACCCACCGACAAGAACGCTGTGTGTAGAACCAGTGACACCTACGTTTTGACCTGCACCGACGAATGAGTATGTAGAAGTGCTACCATTGTAATTGTCTCGGCCGCCTACTAGAGCAGAATATTGTGAACCATTTAGCTCATTATCCAGTCCTCCGCCGAGTAACGAATAGTCTCCTGAACGAAGAGTATTGTTTTTTCCGCCAACTAAAGAACCATAATCAGAGCCGTTTCTTACTTCGTTCCATTTCCCTCCCAGGATTACTCCGTAGTCAGAAGCAGTGATGCCGTTGTTTAGGCCACCGACTATGACCGCATACGGGGAGGTATCAGTTATGGCATTATCTAAGCCGCCTACGATGATAGAGTACGTAGAAGCATCAACTACATTCTCCCTACCAGCACCTATGAACGAAAAATCCGACGTAGATCGGATGTGGTTATACATGCCTCCAACTAAAGCGGCTTTATCAGAGCTCGTTATTCCATTGTGGTAACCACCCACCATCGCCGAGTAGTTCGACGAGGTGTGCATCTGGTTGTCTAGCCCACCCAGAATGGCGGCGAATGTAGTGTTGTGTATCCTGTTACGCTGTCCGCCACCAACGATGCCGTATACTAACGATGTAGTGCCACTGATTTGATTTTGGTAGCCACCACCTATGATGGAATAATCAGCGTCGAAGATGTTGTTATCGTACCCCCCGGCGATTACGCTGAGGCCACCGGCCTTACCCCATATATCGTTGCCTCGGCCGCCGCCGATGAAATTATAGTCACTGTTAGAAATGTCATTGCTTGCTGATATCTTATTCTGGTAGCCACCAGCGATGACGCCGTAGTCGCCGGCAATAATGGTATTCTGGTATCCACCAGCAATGACCGGACGGAGGGATGCCGAGACGCTGCACGCATCTCCTGCTAAGAAGACTCCGGATACTACCAGATCGCCGCCAAATAACGATGTGCCCTTGACTGCAGACTGCCTAGAACCTATCGCTCCTGAGACGAAGAAGTTGATGTCTGTATAGGCTGCCTCATCCGGATCGCCACCACTAGAACTAGCACCCGAAAGGATCAGGACCTGTGTACCACTGAGCCACAGGTTTGTATCGTTGACTCCTGCGTTTGGATATTGGGAGTGGGCATACGTGCCTGACACTAAGATCGAGTACTTGCCAGATTCTCTTCCGATGACTGCAAAGTCGAAATCTTTTCCATCACCGTTGAACATTATTTCAGGCTGAAGAGCATTCGGCGTACCGTTCAGCTGCAGCACTTGATAAGCAGCGCCAGTCCCGTCATCGACGTAGAATTTTATTATATCGTCATCAAACTCTATTTTGGTAGTAGAATCACTTAGGTGGTGAATGTACCTCCCGACGGCCAACGTAGAACCAGACACTACTAAGTCGCCACCAAATACCGACGTCCCTCTTGTGCCTGAATCCTTCGAACCTATTGCCCCTGAGACAAAGAAGTTAACATCTGTACCATCGATTGGATTTGAGTCAGCTCCTGCGCCCCCGGACATTATCGTTATTGCATTGGTAGCCTTCAGGTGTAGACTGGTGCTGTCACCCCAAATTGCCTCGTTGGCATCTGTGAATTGAATCTGATTGGTACCAGCCATCAATAACGAATTCTCAGAGGCATCTATGCGAAAGATCTCTGCATATGCCGTGTCGCTGAAGATGGCATCGTCGTTAACGTTCGTGCCTATATCGAGGAATTGGGATCCACCATTTTTATACAGTACAATCTTATTGCCGGTATCAAGTAAGATGTCAGATGCGACGTCAACTGTGAGATCTCCGAGAGTCGTTTTTAACAGGCCTGTCTCTACATAAGAACCAGATAATCCGCCTGCTGCAGATATAACACCGGCGGCATCCAAAGTCCCCGAAACGTAAGCATTGTCCGCTACCCAGAGATCATTCCCGACTGTGGCTGAACCAGCTGCTGTTAACGGTCCGGCCATTGTGGTTGAACCAGAAACGTAAGCATTATCTGCGACCCAGAGGTCGTTTCCGATCGTGGCTGACTGTGCTACAGTAGCTGATCCTGAAACGTAAGCATTGTCTGTTATCCAGAGATCATTCCCGACTGTGGCTGAACCAGCTGCTGTTAACGGTCCGGCTACAGTAGCTGAACCGGAAACGTAAGCATTATCTGAGACCCAGAGATCATTTCCAACTGTGACTGAACCAGCTGCTGAAAGTACTCCGGCCACGGTAGCGGAGCCAGAAACATAAGCATTATCCGCCACCCAGAGGTCATTTCCAACCGTGGCTGAACCAGCTGCCGTTAGCGGTCCGGCTACAGTAGCTGAACCAGAAACGTAGGAGTTATCTGCTACCCAGAGGTCGTTTCCAACTGTGGCTGAACCAGCTGCCGTTAACGGTCCGGCTACAGTAGCTGAACCAGAAACATAAGCGTTGTCCGCTACCCAGAGATCATTTCCAACTGATAACGAACTGCCCAGGGTTGCCGTCCCTGAAACGTAAAAATTATCTGTTACCCATAAGTCATCTTTGATTGCAGCTGATCTGGATACGATCAGAGAACCAGACACCATCAGGGAGCCTGTTATGTTTCCGTCCACCTCAACTACTGAATGCTCTGCGAACATCGTACCAGAGATTACTACGTCACCTCCGAACAGGGTGACGTTTTGCCTAGGTCCGCTAGGGACCGATGACATACCTGATGCATCTGTCTTTGATCCAGATACGAATAGAAATACGTCAGTACCCACGTTTGTGAGCATTCCAGAGTCTGATAGGCCGCCTTGGTAATTCGAAGCATCCGAGGCACTATAAACTATTAGCCCGGGCCCGCCCCCAGTTCCTGATCCTGATCCTATTATCTTTCCTGATCTTACTTGTGATGCTTGAAAATCTTTGATCGCCATTTTATCCCTCAAAAACCGAATTGGCAACCATAAGTACTCCCCACTTATAGGTTGAAGCAGATTGAACCGGCGCACTAAGCGATCCGGTCATCTTCATGGTATTGTTCTCGTTAATTATATTATCAGGGTTGGCTGAGCCGGAAATTGTCACGTTGATAAAAGAGGAGCCTGCTAACTGCGTGGGTTTTTGGAAGACCTGCAGGGTTACGGTATTGACGTCTCCCCTCATGGGGTAAACATCGTCCACTATCTCCCTGGCAGAAGGTGCAATGCTGTCCACCTTGATTTCGGTATCACCGGCCGTCATGGTGACGTTTTTTGCCTCTAGAACGATGTTTCGCAATCTCACTTAGGTCACCCAACCCTTATGGCTAATACGTCGACCTCACCAGTGAACTTTGCACTGGCTATTATGGTGACAAAAGAGCGATCCAGCGTAGAGCTGTCCACCATCAAAGAGACTTGTGCATCAACACCGGTACCACCGGTGTCTCTGGGAGTGGCCATGACGACGTAGTTAGTGTCTGGGAAGTTAGCCTCAAATACGAATTTTTTCTCTTTCTCGCCGGTGAAGGTAAGAGTTCCAAGCTCGATGGATAGATCGGCGTCTCCCATGTACGAATATCTTTTTGGTCCCCGGATGAAAGGATATCTTTTGCTGTATCGATTTCTGTCGATGATCCTTGCGCGAAGTTTACCCATGATGCTCCCTTTTCGTGCCCTAAGCTAAATATCGAGATATCACAGTACTTGGCTAGCGTATGTAGCTATTGCCGATCTTACTCCTCTGTTTAGGTGGATGTGAGCAGCCAGTTCGCTGTTCATGAATTTTTCTACTACGATCGCAAGGCCGTTGGATCTTTTATCCAAATAAGCGGTATCGATCTGATCAGTGTCTCCCATCAATACTATTTTAGAATTCTCCCCTAACCTAGTAATGACGGTCTTGAGTTCGTGGATGGTGGCGTTTTGGGCCTCGTCAACTATGACGTAAGAGTCATTGAAAGTCCTCCCGCGAATATAAGACAGCGGAGCTATTTCTATCTCTCCCTTATCTATCATCATCTCGAAATACACTTTGTCCTTGAAATGGTGTCTGAAATTATCTAAAAGGGGAGACATCCACGGTTCCATCTTTTCCCTGATGTCTCCTGGCAAATATCCTAACCCTCTCCCCACTGGTTGTATGCTCCTAGTGACTACGATTCTTTCGTAGCCCTTGGAGTGAAGAGCTTCTATACCAGACATCAGTGCCAAGAATGTCTTTCCAGATCCTGCCAAGCCAGTTAGGCTAACAAGAGGTATATCTCTTCTGCGCAGCGCATCTAATGCAAACCTCTGTTCTTTGTTTCGAGGCACGACTTCGCAGATTACGTCTTTAGAAGCGGCATCCAGTAATTCAATTTTTCCGCATCTGTAAAATCCCAGTGCAGATTTATTTCTGGTACCAGTACAGATGGTGTACGTATTTTCTGGTAACTTTTCATCTATCTCTATATGTCCCTTGCTGTACAGGTCGTCTATGGATGCATCGTCAAGATCAATGGTGTGCATTCCTGTGTAGGAAGCCTTGTTAGGGTCAATATGATCTCTGTAATAATCCTCTGCATCCAATCCTAGGGCATCACACTTTACCCTAAGGTTTATGTCTTTTGTTATTACCTTAACTGGCTGTGTACTAGCGCTGTTTTTATATTCTAGTGCCGTGGCAATGATGAGGTTATCTCCACGATCCAGATCTAAATGCTCCAAGGTATCGATAGGTTTATTGTTCGTGACGACCTTGATTATCTGATCGTGCTGAGGCAAATGCAAGCCGTCTTGCAAGCTACCATGGCTTCTCAATTCGTCTAAAAAACGATTGACATAGCGCGCTGATTCTCCTAACAGTCCAGGCTTCTCTTTGAATCTATCTAATTCGTCGAGTATTATCAGCGGAAGGACAACATCGTTCCCAGGAAAAGAATGAATAGATTCTTTGTCATAAAGGAGGACCGAAGTATCTAGAACCAGTGTTTTTCGATTGCTCATTATAAATTTCCTTTTATGCCGTTAGATTACATTGGAAGAGGTATTGAGGATTTTGTGAATAAACCGGAAGAAAAAAAATGTTACCAAGAAGTTTTTGATAAAAAAATTCCTTGTGAAGAATCGGAGTGTCGACACTACTTGGCATCAACCGATGATCTAAATTGCACAATAATTGCAGCAAAATCGGGCCCGAAAACGTTGCAAGAGATAGGTGATTACTACGGTATCTCAAGAATGAGAGTATGTCAGATCGAAAAGGCCATTTTGAGAAAATTGAGAAGTAGTTCAAAAGAATTAGATCTTTTCGACTCTTTATCCAGCGAGTAGACAGATGGCAATCAAGCCTGGTATCCTATCCCTCACGTATACTCCAGAGAACAGCGCGTCGGTTCTTCCACCCACATAGCTAAAGGCCGCCTCGAGATTCTTGCTGACTTGTGGGTCACCCGCCATCTCGGAAGAGGCGATTAGCATCAGCGCCCCTGCTTGTGTCCTGTTTGCTGGCGGCGGACACGGAGAAGCGTTGATACAGCCCTGCAACACGGCGGCGCCCAAGTCCCTCCGGGAAGTGTCTTTGATGATGGAGCTTCCGATCATGATCCGGCCGGCGGTGCTTAAGCACTTCTCCAAGTCCTTGGTGTCGAAGGCTTGGATATCCGAGTGAGTTGCCGCCAACTTAAAAAGTTGGGCTAAGAGTTTGGCGAAGTTCTTATTTGCGACCGGATATAAATTAAGCATTCCAACTTTATTACGAAGAAGTTGAAGCTGTCTTTCATTATCGATTATGATATGAGGATGGCATGCTACGTCGCGCAGGAGCGCATCGTAATTCCTCTCTATAGTGGAGTTCAGAAGTTCCTGTGCGCTTGGTCTAGAGACAACGTAGACCACTTTGCCTGATGCTCCTACGGCCTTTAGGTGGCGTGCAAGAGCATCGTGGAGTATGGGGGAGGCGCTGCCGGTGCCTCCTCCCCCTCCGGCTAGCACAAAAATCCAATCTGGCGCGCCAAGTCTAGATCTTACTGCGTCCTCTACGAGTGCACTGTTTTCTCCCAGTATTTTTTTACCCAATGCAACGTCTTTCCCGACGCCATCGGCACCTGGGATGAGAAGAAAGTGTGCCTCATCGATGCCATCAGGTTGATCCTTGATGGTGGTATTAACGAGAAGAGTTTTATTGAACCCTAGATCCAAAAATGCTTTTGCTAGTTTTCCACCGCCACCGCCCACTCCCAGAAAAGCACAGTCGATAGCACTGTCAGCGGTGTTTTCAGGAAGTGCCTGTTCGTCGGACTCTTCAGGAAGTCCGCTGTATGCATCTACAAAATCAAATTCATCATCACTTGAGTTTTCATTGATGTAGAGATCGTCCTTTTTTTCATCACTCATGGTCGTTTACCTCAGTCTATAAATATGGCGTTCAATGGTTGGTGGAGGCGGCGGGAATCGAACCCGCGTCCAGAACACGCTCAGCAATGTGTCATTCACAAGGTTAGTTAGTTTTTTTGCACAGTGAACCAACAAAACTGTTTTCGTCCCCGCCACCAGAGCTTCCTTTTTGCCTCAGAAGGAAGAAACTGCTTTTTGGTGACCTTGGGTAAAAAGGCGGCCACCAACCCCTGCTTAAGCAGCTAGTGCGTAAGCGTCCTGCTCAATATCAATATTGGCAATTATTTTTTTTAAGCGTTTTTACAGAGACCATCGCTTCCCTCTGCCTTGCACACATTGGTTTGAGTGCCCTGTCGAAGCCTGTTCGCCCCCTAATTTAAACCTTCCTAGCCTTCTCCTCCTCCAACGTGGCCTTTACTAGAGACGCCGACTTAGTCTTCAAGAGTCTCAATCCGCGCCTTGCCCTCACTCCCGCTGAAGCATTTCCACTGGCATTTTTTTCTACGTCTAGGTCCAAAGATTCTACCAGAACCTTTATCTCATTCCATTGATCTATAATATTATCACTCATTTTATTCTCCTATATCGTGATCTTCGGTGTATCACCGATGTTTTCTTCTAATTCTTCGTTGATTATTTCGTTTATCTTCTTCATTAATGCATTGCTGTCTAACTCTAGAGATAAAAGTTTGATCGTTATAAGCAGCTGTCGGTGATTAATGCCGAAATTCATTATTTCCTGCACTATTTCGCGACATTTAGCTGCTTCTAAAATATCAGCCTTGTCTCGTATCTCCTTCTCCTGATTTTTCATTGTGCCGTCCTCCTTAAAATATAAGACTCTACTCTAAAGCGGTCAGATGCAAGAAATTTAACTAATTTTCCCTGTATCATATCGTCTATCTCCTCCCGCGTAAGAATTATGAATTTATCCCAATCTTCTGATTCTAGTATGAATTGGGCGTGTTCAAAATCTGCAATCTCTTTGCCGTACGACACCAGTAATTCGTACAAGTCAGTGGGAAGAGATAAGCGGAAATCTTCGATCTTCAACTGTGAAGGAACTTCGTTCCTTCCAGTCAACATTTCCGTCTTACATATATCAACGACCTTGTGCACAGCACCGCAGTTATTGCACGAGGCGAACTTAGGCACGACAGTGTCGCTCTTGCCGTCAATGATGGAAAATACTACAAACTGGTGAAACACTGGAACGTCACTGTTTCTGTATTGCGGTAGCATACAGTGACACTGCACTAAGTGCTTGATTCCAGAGTTCACTTTATTGCAGCTTCTTCCAATGCTGGTATCGTGTGAGATATAACGGTATCAAAATGACCGTCGAGCAGCTGGTTAATTTTTTTACTAACTGCTGCAACATCCTCTCTGGAAGTTTCTCCTTTCGTATATAACTCGCTGATCAGTAAGTTCAAAAGTTGTTCTTGGGCTACCTCTTTAACATCTAATATAAGGCGGCCTATCTCTGCGTTGGTTGTCATAATCCATCCTCCTCGTCAAATATATGAAATAAAACAATAGAAGTTAACACTGTTCTCATACTGCAATAATCGATCCCAAGCTGTCAAGCAGCGACTTACAAGAATCTGCAGCCATGCTGCCCACTTCTGCTGCAGCGTGCGAAATGACTAAATCGTAGTTGTTTTGTTTGCTGGCATTTAAACGGTAGGGCCCGCTTTTTGCTAGGCTGATACAAGCCTTCTGTGCCAGCATGCAGCGATCTTGAATTACTCCAGTCATGTTGGAGTAGCGCTGCGGGATCCTAATGGTAATGTTCTGTGTTGCACCGCCAACCGATTCTAGGTAAATTTTGTTCTGGAGGATTTTTACCCCTCTATTGACTGAGAAATCATCTAGGGTCATGTTGACCAGTAATTTTCCAATTTCTATGGATGAGAAAGAAACCCCAGAATTCTCCAATATTTCTCTGTTTTTCTCATCCTCCTCCATCCTGAATGGCACTACCCTAAGACGTCCACTGGTCCAGTTGCTGTCGAGTGTGGTAACTACGTCAGGCGAAAAAGCAAATGAAAGCAGTACTGCTTGACGATCATCATCGGCAAGGCCTCGCAGGAGGTGATCTATCTCCGAGACAGAATCTATCTTGCCCAAAACAGCTACTATCAATGCTTCGCGAATAACCCCTGCGCTTTTAACCTCGCTGAAGAGTGGATGAACCTCTCCTGGTATGCCAGAACAGGAGCTGGATTCGATTACGAAATTATTTCCAGCGTTGAGACTAAAATCTAGATTGGCAGCCATTCCTCCATTCTCTATAACCGTTTTCATTAGCTCGTGGATCATACCGTTGCCAACCAGGTACCGTAACATTTCATCCATATCCTGGGTTTGTGCTCTGTTCCCTAATGGTATACGGCCACTTTTTTTACTAACGGTATCATGGGGAGTGCATATGCTTCTCGCGCATGCGATTCCAGCACCGGCATGCCGCTGATCGGCAGATATGACGGAGTTTATCATGATGTTTTTCAGGGTTAGATCTGCGCGATCTTTTTCTTTCCAGCTGGCCATAGCACGAACTATGTCTATCGGCTTAGCTGGCGTAATTCGAGTGCCGTAATTTAATACTAGACTCTGGGTATGAAGCTTGTATAGAAGATTAGACAATTCTCCTTTAAGCCTTCTAATTCTGCGATTTATTTCTTTTTTGGAGGAAATTATCTCTGGAGGATCTTTAGTGGTAGAATTTTTCCGTTTCTGCACGAGTTTCTTTGCCGCCCAGCGCGTTTGCTAGTTCTGTACCGAGGCTGTTGAGTTGTTGATAAAAACTATTCTTGTCGTCCGACTCTTGTTGCTGGGCTTGAATTCTAATTGCTGATCTTACTATGGCAGACAATACGGATAGAATGCACAAAACCAATCCTACGGTAAATTGATCTCCCAGCATAAGAAATGTTGAAGCTATCAACAAAGTTTCTGGGTAACCAAATTCGACGGATTGTTTCATCAACCATCCCTCCATAGATTGTTAGAGGCATATGCCAATACTTCCTCTGCGCTCTCTTCGTTATAATCGTAGTCGTCAATCATCGTGGCCACCATGTCACTGTATTTCTTTTGCTGCTCTTCGTCTCTTGTCTTAGATTTAGTCACTATGCGCGCCATGGATTTAACGGAGGTAATCAAATAGGACTCGATGGCCTCCTTAAGCGGTTCGTAGCTCGTGTAATTGACTTTCTCGCCTCTTCTCATCTTAGCAAACATATACGCCGTGACGTCTGATCTAAAGCCGTCTCGTGCAGAACCACTAACGCCGATCTGCTCCTCTATAGATCGCAAGAAGTCTTCGTCCGGTGATCGCTCTTCTTTGGTTACCCTATCCTTTAGTTTTTGGTGAGTCGTATGAGCCTCTGCGTTGTCCAGGTAGGTGTCGAACAAAGATTGCGCCTGCTCTTCGTAAGCACTAACAAATGCCTTTGCTATCTCGTTCTCCAATATGTGCAAATACTCCTCGCGTACAACCTTCTGTATTATCTCTAAACAGTGTTGTTTGAATTCTTCGTCGATTATCTGCTCCTTTATCATCCTAGTCAAGGAGTCGATTACCGATATCGGGGTTAACATGTTCCTTTCAGACTTTGCCAAGGCTGCATCCAAAGCCTTGGCGATGAAACGCGTAGAAATGCCACTCATCCCCTCTCGCCGCGACTCCTCTCTCAGGTCTTTTATATCGATGCGTTTAACACGGCCCTTTTCTATAACCTCTTCCCCGTTGTATATTTTCATCTTTGTGAGAAGATCGGTTTTTCCAGAGGTTTTCAATCGCGACATAACTGAGAACATGGAAGCGACTCTCAGCGTATGCGGCGCGATGTGCGCACTGAACTCAGATTGCCCTAACAGCTTTTCGTATATTTTCATCTCCTGATCCAGCTCTAGACAGTAAGGTACTTCTACCTTTACTACTCTGTCCAATATAGCTTCGTTGGTGTGTTCGCTCTGGAATCGATTCCACTCGGCCTCGTTGCAGTGAGCGACGATCACGCCATCAAAGTGGATCATGTCTGACTTTCCCGGCGATGGAACTCTTTTTTCCTGTGTCGCCGTTATGATCGTGTGCAAAAATTCGATCTCGTTCTTGAATACTTCTACTAACTCAACGATGCCTCTATTCCCAACGTTGAAAGCACCGTTTAGTGAGAGTGCGCGGGGGTCATCCTCGGCATAACGATCCAATTTAGAAATGTCGACACTCCCTATGAGGACTGATGTATCTTGACTATTAGCGTCCATTGGGGGAACAGATGCAATTCCTCGACGTCCTCTCTGTGAAAAGCTAGTTTCCACTATGGGGTAATTTTCGTATTTACCTTCTAACTCATTCAAGAGCCTGTGTCGTGCCACCGGAGAGATATCACCCTCAATAGAAACTCCCAGCCTGCGTGAAAAACTCTCCCTTAGAGACCTGGGAACTAATTGCAACGGTTCGCTCCTCTGTGGATCACCCTCTAGATGGAAGCATGACTCGCCGTGCAGAGATTGTTTGATGTGTTCGGTTAAGGCAGATTTCCCAGCGCCAACAGGACCCATGAGTAACAAAACCTGCTTGCTCTCCTCTCCTTTATGCGCCGCTGATTTTAGAAAATCCATGATTCTTGAAATAACGTTTTCCATTCCGAAGAAATAATCACAGAAATACGAGTATACCTTGATGTTTTCATTATTGAAGATCTTGTGTTTTCTTGGATCAGCATCAGGAAGCTCCTCTAATCCGTGCTTAGTGATAGCATCGTAAAGACGACGATGCGCACTCTTGATGATCCCTGGGTTTTGCTGTACGTGTTCGACGTAGTCTAAAAAGTTCCCAGAGAACTTTTTTTCCTTTGAGCTAGACTTTCTTTGTGACTTAATTTCTTTTAGGAGATCTTCTCTAATGCTCATGGTTTGATTCTACCTCTCGGATGCCCATTGTGTACTTTCACTGTTATATTTCCCAAAGTTCTTCTTCTATTAATGTAAATAATTTTGCTCCCTTGTTCCACAAAACATCGACGTGACCAATTACAGCTTCTGAATGGTTTAAATCTAAATCTCTTCCGTCATGTTCGTGGCGAAGTACGAGCATACCATCTTCTTCCTCTTCAACATAGATAACTGGAATGGAGTTGGTACCTACGCTTCTCATCAATTCAGTCTTTACTGTTTCCCACCCGTCCTTATCGGAGATCTCGTCGATGGTTATCCCTGCCTTCTTTCCCTTATCGGAGTAAGTAAACAAACCTAGCTCCTCGCAGAGCTCTCTAGTCAGGTATTGGCGAAGAAAGGCGACGTCGTGACTAGACTCTCTGGCAATAAAGCATTCTTCTAGACCGTATTTTTCCTCTATGCTTTGAAATAATTTAAACCCTAGATGGTACGGATTGAGACCGCCAATGTGCGGGCGTACGACTGCATTGTGCGTTTTGATGAATGGTAGGTGCCACTCCTCAGGTAGGTTTAGGTCGTGAAGAAGGTTGTAGTGCCAAAAACTAGCCCATCCTTCGTTCATTATCTTCGTTTGAATCTGTGGTATAAAGTACTTGGATTCATCTCTTACGATTTCAACAACGTCCTTTTTCCACGCCGGCATATCTGCGTATTCAACGATAAACCCTAGCAGGTCGTAATCTGGCTCTAAAGGAATCCGATCCATGTCGAATTGCTGGTACTTGTTATCGGAGTCCTCCTTTATCAACTTGCGGTATTTTTGCTCTAACTCCTCTTTGTTTGATCGGTTTTGACCGTAACGGTGAGTTTGAAATTGCAGTGCGTGTGCAGCGTCCAAAACTTGCTCTACTTCTACTATGCCTATAGTATGGTCCTCTACGTAGTTCTGAATTCTTTTTTTGGCACTACGCATCCGACCGACGACTGTCCCTGGCCTCGTCTTCTTAAACATGCGGTTGTTCTTGAAGAAATCCGAGTGGCCCACGCAGTGTGCCATGATGAGAACTTGGAGATACGCCGGATTTTCTTTCATCAAGTATGCGATCGCGGGCTCAGAATTGATAATGAGTTCGTATGGAAGTCCTTCCATGCCCAAATTATACATGGTGTGCGTACGCTCAAATTGTTTTCCATAAGACCAGTGTCCGTAGTGGGTAGGCATGCCGTGATAAGACATGTGACCTATCATACTGAAATAGTCGCATATCTCGTACATTATTGGAAACCAGTCTAGGCCCTTGGATGCAGCTAGTTGACATATACGATCGTCCCACTCCTCAAGAGTATTGAAATCCCAAGCCATCACTGATCTCCTAATGCATATACTTTTCCGCCGAAAAGCTCCTTGAATGCATCCCAAATGTCCGTCTTGTCTCCAATTTTGACACACTTCATTTTTTTACCTGTTATGGGTTCGTACGTCTTAGAGAGCTTGTAATCGCCGTCAAAAAAGCCGGCCTGCTCTTTTTTGGGCGAAATTTCACAGTATCCAAATAGCTGCGAGAGTGCAATGATCTGTTCTGCCAATACCAATGTCTTATCGTTGTCCTCTGGCCAATTATCTCCATCTGAACACTGGAAACAGTAAATATTCCAGCTACTAGGATGGTATCTTGTGTTTATGACTTCGTGTACCAACGAGAGTCCAGAGGATACCAATGTTCCCCCGGAAGCAGATTTAGTAAAAAACTGCTCCTCCCCCACCTCGTGTGCGTTGGTGTCATGTGAAATAAAGACTATTTCTGTGTGCTCGTACTTAGATCTGATAAAGTGAAATAGCAGAAAATAGAAAGCTCGAGCTAGGAATTTTTTGTGCACAGTCATGGATCCGGAAACATCCATGACGAAAAATATCACTGCACTGGAATTTTCTCTGAGGGATTTCTTGTAGTGTCTATACACCAAATCGTTCTTGTGAAAAGGGAAAGACTCTTCCTCAGGTTGGTTACCTTGCCTCTCAGTAGCTTTTTTTCTTTTTATCCTCTCGATAGCTGACTTCTTTTTATCCAGTTTAGGACGTATACCTTCCTTCCGGTAACCGCTTCTCTTGTATTTTTCCGATAGTATCTTTCTTAGTGTCTTCTTCTCCATATCCGGTAGTTCGAGATCGTCGAACAGGTAATGGGCTAGCTCCTCCAAGGTTATCTCAACATCGTAAAATTCTTCTCCTGGCTGATTCCCTGGAGCGGTGGAGTGGGTTTTCTTCTTGTTTTTACCGTCGCCTATCTTTTGGCCCCGGCGTATGTCGGAATCAGGGGCTGTACCAGTTTTTTTGTTGGTGCTATTATCCCCATAGACGAATCTGTATTCTTTGATTCCTCGTACTGGAATTCTTATTTTTTTCTTTCCGTCTTGTCCGATTATGGATTCTTCTGCAACGATGTTGTGAATGCCTTCTTTGATGGCTTTCTCTATTTTTTTCTTATGGCGCCTTCTGTCCGAAGCAGATCTGTCGGCAGTAGTCTTGTGCTCTCGAAATATAGACGACACGTCAACCTCCTACTATTGTTGCAATCCACTCAACGATTCCTGATAGATCTGGATGCAACTTACTTTCTGCTTGTTCTAAAGTAAACCAGTGCGCGGATTCGTGTTCTTTTTTATTAGTCTCTGGATTAGATCGAATGTACGGTTCTTCCGTGGTGCATGCAATGAAAAAACACATGTTATTCAATCGTATTTTCTGCAGTCCCCACTTGAAATCTAAGTTTGTTATTCCAGCCTCTTCTTGCGTCTCCCTGAGTGCAGCATCGAGTTCGGTTTCATGCGGCTCTATTCCGCCCTTAGTTAGATCAAAGGTATCACCGAATCTAAGACATAAAACGCTGTATCCAGCTTCATCCTCTCTCACTACCGCAATCCCGGCCTTAGGCAAGTTATCGTTTTGGTTAACAGAAGTCATTTTTATGATCAACCACCCTATGGATAAATAGGCTAGACGATGGATCGATGAAAGCTAGGTGGAAATAGCTTTTTATTACTCGAGTAGAACCTTCCCCAATCCGAATCAAGGATGTAAGTGACGGCATGATCGTCGTCACTTCTCACACTTCTACCTACGGCCTGTACTATAGTCTTTGCAGTCTGCAGTGGATACCACCAATTCCATTTGTTCATCTTTTTACGAATAAGCTTATCTCCCAAGTACGGAAACGGTACCTTACATATGATTTGAAATCTTCCTCGATCTCCGTGCAGATCGACACCTTCCGTCATCGATGGAGACAGCAGTACAGTGGGTTGCTTTGATGTGAGATGCTTTTCCAGAATTTTCTCTCGATTGTCAGAGTTATGGATGAGTACTCTTTTACTGCGGATGGTCTTCTTAAGATAATTTGCGATCTTGAACGTGTGACAGTGGATTATTCCCTTCTCGTCCTTGTGTTGATCTATTATCGATTTAACAGCCTGAGTAAGGTTTGGCAGCGTGGAGTCTATATCCTTGGCAGACATTTTTCCAACTGGAGCAATGAGAACTGGTCTATTTTCCACTGGGAAAGGAGATGGTATGGAAATGAATCCAACGTCTTCAATATCCAAACCTAGCATTTCGCACAGTGCGGTCGGATCAAGAATTGTTGCGCTCATCAAGATGATTTTTTCTCCCATGTTAAACAACATATCGCTAGCATAGAACGATACGTCGATGGGCTTAAATTCTAATTTCTTAGATTGTCGATAAGACGCCGGAGATACATTGAAGACCCAATTATCCTTGTCGTATATCTGTATGAACCTCTCTATCTTGGAAATGTGGTTATCTAGAAGGTCGTACTGTTTGACGAATTTCGCAAATTCCTGTAATTTACTCTGCAGAGATTCGTATTTCTCTATCATAGCATCAATTTTGCTTATTTGTGATTTGAGATGCGGCAGGTACGTTTTCTTAATCCATTCAACTGCTTGATTCTGAGACTGGATATCCGGCATCTCTAGCTTCAGAGTCTTGTTCGTGAAACGTTCAGAGATTGATATTTCTATGAATTTGGAAAGTTCGTTTGGAGCATTGTGGGCTTCGTCTACCACTAATACCTTACGAGGCTTTATCTTTCCTGAAAATTGAGTTTCGGTTAGGAAGTAAGGAAAGTTGGTAACTCCTTCTGGGGACTCGATAAACATTTTTTTAGAGTTTTTATACGTGCAATCGAATACGCACTTTTTCCAAAAAGGAGTACCCTTGGGAGCAGCCCTCAATGTGCGCATACTCTCTGCGCATGAGTTTTTAGTGTTGAAAGCACATGTGTAATTCCTAGAAGACTTAATCGATTTCATGCATCCGCTAGGAGTCCCGAAGTCTTTTACATACTGCTCTTGCAACACTTTTTGCGTGGTTAGAAAATAACTTCCGTTTCCATGGTCTTCGGAGCTGCTTGAATCTTGCAGTGCGCGGGCCGCAGTTAATCCTATGGCTGATTTTCCCACACCGGTACCTGCCTCTAGAATGAATACCTTTTTTCCTTCCTCGAAACTATCGAGGATGGCACTTATGGCAGTCTCTTGTGCTAGCCTAGGCACGTCGTACGGAAAATAATCCATCCAATCTTTTTTGGCGCCGTCAGTTATCATTGGACTGTATCAACCAAACCGAGTTCTAGGCATCTCTCACTAGGCAACCAAAGTTCTCTAGCTAGAAGCTCTTCCAAGAATTCTGCATCCATTTTTGTTTCCTGCAGGTATATATTTTTCATTATCTCGGTCAATTCTCTTTGGTTCTCTATCTCATCCATAAAATCGTCCAACTTTCCAGACCATTCCAACTGCTGTTGGTGCACTAACATGAAGCCGTTTTTTCCAATAAACCTTTTCTTTCCAGCTATGGAAATTATGGTAGCTGCACTCGCCGCAGAGCCGTCGACGTACGTGTGTACTGCTGTCTTGGAGTTCTTGATGGTATCGTAAATGGACAGGCCGGCAAATATAGAACCTCCAGGGGAATGAATGTGGAGGTGTATAGGTACCGGCTTGCAGTCCAGCCTAGAGCTCAAATATTGCATTTCAACATCGAGCCGTCGGATCAGCCTGTTTAGTTCAAGCGCCTCAAAGTGGCTTACTGGACAATAGAAGAAAATTCTATTTTCCTCAACTTCGATACCCCTGAGGGGCTCTGGGGGTTGGTGGCTCATCGTGGGAACGTTTTCCTCTAGAGGAGGTGTAAGAGACACATCAAATGGCTCAGTGAGATTATATTTTTTCATAAAGTTATTTTTCCAAACAGCGTTTGCACAGTGTGGTAAGACGATCTACTGATGACGTCCTCCGTCACGTGCTGGGCATTAGTCACCAATATCTCTACAGGGACGGTAACGATCATTACGTTGTTGTTGACGTCCAAAGGGGTTACTTCGATGGTACCATCTTCGTTGACGTGTTTATTTATTTTTTCATCATCTAAGGTGAAATTCTTTCCTTCCGTAGAGTAAAGCTTGGCATTGACGGGATTAAATTCCCAACTTGGCCCGGTAGTGAGCACGTTTTTTATACCATCCAGAATCTTAGAAGTACAGCCGGTAACTTCGTCATTTTTTTTTGGCACAGTATCTTCGAAAATTAATTCCATTTCTAAAACGTCCGTAGACATAAAAACCCCTTTTTTTATTGCTTGATAAGCATTTCTGGATTTTTCTTTCATATTTGATTTGAACCGAGGGTTTAAAAAATTACATATCTAACTTAAGGAATAACAGTTTATCATGAGAAATACAAACAACAGAAACGCTTTAGTCAGCTCGTTGATTCTCTCGCTGGCGCTAGCTATAGGTTGCGTCACTGTCCCGAAAAATCTATCTAAAGACTGGGTTCCTTCCACAAAGGCTCGTACCACGGCGCCGATAGATGCATTCACACTTGTGGTAATCAAGTATACCGTTTCTCCCACATCTTGTTCGACTTCCGATAAAGACATTGACTGCAACGAAATTTTAGACGAACTTCCTATAATCGAGGCGTCGGCCACTGGATCAGGCGTTTTAGTGGAATCCAAGTACGGTCCGGTGGTTATAACTGCAGCCCACGTCTGCAACGAGGAATTTCCGGCACAGTTCGAGGACAAAGAAGAAGGAATTAAGATAGAAATAGAATCCAAGGCAGATATAACCCTCGAGGTTCCGACAAAAGGATCTTACAGCGCAGAGATCATCAAGACGGATGAACACAGTGACCTATGCATGTTGAAGCCTAGCGAGGTGTTTACACACCCTGTTCCGCTGTCTAAGACTGCCCCAGTTTTAGGTGATGTTGTTTATTCGATATCCGCACCGTTTGGAATCTCAGGATCCTCTATGGCTCTTATCTTTAAAGGCTTCTATTCGGGTACTGATACCATCGGGGAAGACAAGATCGCCGAATTCTATACAGTGCCAGCCAGGCCGGGCTCAAGCGGCGGACCGATATTCAATACTGAGTGGGAATTGATCGGCATCATTCATACCGCATTTACAAATCTTGAATCGGTGGGGATCGGCTCCGGCCTAGATCCGGTAACTAGATTCCTTTACGGCGATTAAACTTTAAAGCGTGTCGTTGTGTTTGATGCGATGTTTATCAACTATTGACCTTGCATAGTGCATGGCTTCTGCTTCGTCGTTGAATTGCCTAGTAGATCCTAACTTCTTATTATCGAAATAAACGTCGACTTGGTAGCTACCATCTAGGCCAGTGACTGTCTCTACGTCGTAACCGGGTAACGCGTGCCAAAGTATGGGCTCCGTGTTGACAGTAAACATGTTTCTAGAACCCAAGCCGCCGATTCGCGCGGCCTCTTCACGAATTAAACAGTTTATGTAATTTCGTAGTAGACGTACGTTGTACACGCTAATAAATATATGCTTAGCGTTCTATCGCTTCTTGGACCGGTTGATAACCTTTTTCCAGTCATTGAATGAGCTCAAATCCATGCTGATTGGCTTATACATCGTTATTTTATCTTTTTCGGGAGCCTTCTTAACGTTAGGTACACTGTTCGCTAGGGGGAAGCACATTAATCCGATTGTGCATAGTAATTTTGTAAAACTCATCATAATTTCTTTTGGGGCTTATATCCGCTTTAGTGTTTATCTATGCTGCATGCTGCAAAATCATTCTAATTAATTTGATCCGGATCGTATTTTCCCCCATAAATCAAGGACAATTTGCTTTTTTCAAGTTCATTCGATACCTTTTCGTCGCTCGAGATAATTGTGTCTTCGTCCACGACGACTTTTTCTATAAACTCTGCTAACCAATCGTCATGCTCGAGTGCAAATTGAAAAAAATCAGAAGCTAAAATTATCGACTCCCTATCCTCAGCATTTAGATCTTCTCGTACGTGAAGCTCTACGCTTCCATCCTCATTAAAAAACAAAGCACCGGCCGCTGTTTCTATATTACTCCCCGAGACCGTCATCGTCTTCACCCTCTGTGATCCTTAATTTAGAACAGGCTGCTGGACCAAAAAAACAGCATTTACCGCATGAGATACAATAATTGCTAATTTCCCCCGCAGTGTTAATCTCCAGCTGTTCCTCAATGGTTCTCAATCTCGGTTCTTCTTCTTTTTTTTCTTCTACAAAAATACAGTCTCTGAAGATTGAATTAGCGAAGTTCCATGGGTACTCAATGCACTCCCGAGGACGTGCATCATAGACCGTGCACTTATATAACAATTTGCTAGGATCTTCGGACACGAATCATAATAATTAAAATACAGCGTAGATAAAGCAGGAACGGTAACTGAGTGTCTGATAGAGCATTTCGACTAATATTACACATGGCCGAGGCGGTGGTGATCGAGGAGGAGATATTCGTCGAACAAGATGAGATCTACACTAAGCGCTTTTTGCGAGATTTTGCGCTTGAGCACCAGTTCATAGAAGAGAAGAACATAACGAATAAGCTCACTTATCTTCCTTCTATAGAAGAGATAAAAACAAGAGTCAGTGAAGCATTACTAAAAAAAATTCATAAAAAGCTGGCAGTGAAAACTCACCCTGATCACTGCGAAGGCGACGACGAAGAATTTAAAAAGGTCCAAGGCGCTTACGAGAACTCTAATGCACCAAAACTATTATCCTTAGCCCAACAATACAACGTAAGCCTCTCTATAGATCCTGAGGAGATAAAATCCATGATGGCAGATATCCAGGATCGAAGAAAAGGCATTGACTCGAGAAAAAATACGTATAGATGGGCTTGGGGCGAGTCGGATAAATCAGAAGATTCGAAAAAACTGGTAAGGGCGGGATTGTTGATCGACGAAAATGCGTTTCAGGAGTGGATCGCCCAGAAGGAGAAAGAGGAAAATTAACCGCGGAGTTTCCGTCCAGTCGACAGCTCCTGGCCATACTCTTCTGCCTCCTCGGTATCACCCTTATCCAACGCTTGCTGTCTTTGCTGCGTCAACCTCTTTACCTGCATGGCCGATGCTTTTTCCTCATCAGAACTGTCCAAAGAGACATCGACCCCCATATCACCGACGCTGACATATCCACCACCATCTCCGCCTGATCCGCTCTCGTCCTCATCCGCCTGTTTTTTTGGCGGCGGATCATGATCCGGATCATCTGCCATCGGATCGTCGTAAGATTTGGAAGGAGCTTGATATCCCACAACTTGCTCTGCTAACACCGTACGGATAAAACGGCGCAGTCTATTTTCAGTGAGTCTAATAATCATACTTCGCTCATTTGATATATTTTTTTATGCCTGACATTAAATAGTTGTCTTCACCGGGAAGTGTGCCGTACCGTGCCTCGTATTCCTCTTCGTGAAGATCGGCGGCGCTTGAAAATCCGCGTTGGGCAAGGATGTTATACCCCAACCAGTCAGCTTCTTTTTCCATCCGTGGATCACTGTGATCTGATTTGCCTGCGTGACCAGCCAACTTGTGTCCGAGCTCGTGCGCTTGTATCACCATAAGGTGGTCTTCGGAGAACCAGGGCTCATCCAGGGCATTTCCGTCGACTACTATGGTGTCTTCGCTGAAAAGAAATGCGTGACCCTTCTGATCAAACACGGGAGCAAGCTGGGCATACCGTGGATCCTCTCCGTATACCACCACGACAGTCATTGAAGGGTCTAAATCGCTGATAGAAACATCGGGTTCACGAATGTCGCTAGAGGCCACGGCCTCCTTGATTACATTGCGCAACTGGTGTAAGGTGAGTAACAGTACTTAACTCCAGGTAACGGGACCCAGCGTTTCACGCCAGCCCTCATGGGTATATACATCCACTTTCGCGTCACGCTCCTCTGCAGGCTCTTGTTCTTCTGGGGACGTTTTTTTATCCGTTGATTCATCTTCACTCTGGTCTTCTTGTGCTGTCTCTTCCTTCTTGACGGCCGAATCTGGCAATTCTGATTTTCTCAATCCGCCCTCAAGCTGAGCAAGGACCTTTTTCACTTTGTCGCCTTCTTTCTTTCCAGGCTTGCCGCCTTTTTTTATTCTTTGTGTAGCCTTGTCCCAGTTTTTTTCTGCGAAATTTTTCATCTCTCCTGCTATCCTGCCTGCATGCTTATTTAGCCGCGAATCTGGATCTTCTGCCTGAGATTTGAGCCACTTGTTTATTTTCGGCATGTGAGGCTTGATTGCTTTGGCCACTGTGCCCAAGTACTTAGTAGCCTTGGGCCCAAGTTTGCCGCCGCCCTTTGCCAACAGGGCCAAACCCTTTCCGCCCTTTCCAAAAAGATCTCCTATGCCTGGAATCAAAGACACTATGGAGAACCCAGCCATAAGATACTGCCCCTTCTTAGAGTACCAAAGTGCATTGGTAAGATCAGCTGCCTCACCGATACCAGGCACTAGACCTGCAATATCCAACGCAAGATGAGCGACGTCCTCTAAACTAGCTTCTGTAAGATACTTTCGATCCTTATCGATTTCTTCATGCAGGAGCTTCATGCGACTGCACTCAGCAAAAAATGCTTCATTACGGTGCTTTTTACTTGAGTACCTTCTTCGAAGCTCTTGAAGATCAATTTTCTTTAGAGATTTCATGGGTTGCACATCCTGTCGACGCTGGCCAAGCAATCATTTAATGCATCATGTGTTTCTATCCACTCTAAAGCTGCAGTGTTTACGGTGTTACGATAATCGTCAACTACGGTTAGCGTCGATACCGGCATTTCATTCGGCATGCCAAATTCTTCAAGTAGTATCTCGTGAGCGATCGCGATTCGCGCTTCGTTCTTTTTTCCGCGTAGCTTGCTCCATACTTTGTTGGCCCATCCCTGTACTGCCTCAGCGACTCCACTCAGTACCTCTCTAGCTCTTGGACCAACTACCGCAGCCAATGGTTTAGCAATGCCAGAAACCAGATCTTTAAGTGTGCATAGGTAGCCCTCTTTAAGAAGATATCGGTACACCAGTATCATAGCTGCTGTTACCAACATTACCTTTCCTAACGTCATCCAAGATGCGGCCTTCATGCCTAACACTGTTGCATGCTGTATTATTCCTGCACCGGAGGCCCCGGCTTTCGCAGCTGCGAGCGGATTCATAACTACAAATTCTGCAGTAGCCAACCCTGTCTCTGCAGCTGCCATGGCAGCTGCAGGAAAACTAGCAGCACCGAATCCTCCTAACATGGTGCCTAAAGTCTTTAGTTTGTCGTTTAAACCCATGCCACTCGACTTAACCTTTGCCATGCCGCTCTCTAGCGTGTTGAGCTCTCCCTCCAGCTCTCCACGGTTCTCTTCAACGTAAGCGCACGGATCCGTTATGCCAGATGCTTCAAGCCATTTTTGCAGTGCTAATTTCATCTTATCTATGAGGCCGCCCTGCACCTCTTCTGCACCTCTTTCTAAATGCTCCGTGGCTGCTGCAGCTGCATCTCTCAAGTCGTTTTCGTCTACTTGGTTGGCCGACGCCGCCGCTTCTCCGGTATCGCCACCAAGCGTGGTACTAATGGCAACAGGGCTGTCTATGCCGGCTGTAGAGGCGCCGGCATCTGTGATATATTCTGTTCCCTTCCCGATTATTCCATTCGCTAAATCTTTTTTAGTTGTAATTGGAAGCAACGCTTTCGTGCCAATGACTATCTGTTGCATTAGGTCGATAGGAGCATTTGCCGGGTTGGCCTTAAATTCGCTTACCAAAGCATCATAATTTTTGTTAAAAGGAGCGATCGTCGATATAGCCCCCCTTATCTGGCCCGCGGCGGCAGATAAAGCTTTTAGGTCTTCTTTGTTGTCCGCATAAGGGTCTTTGTCGGCCTGTTCGATTATCAAACTTTCGTCGACGTTGGCAGAAGCATTAGATGTCGGCGGAATTGGAGCAATGTTTAGAGAGATGAATTTATCTACCGCTGGGGATGCTTTGGTTATGGCATCATCTGCCATGGCTTGACCATAGTTTGCTACAATACCAAAATCTCGCTTGACATCTTTTGGCTTAAGTTTTTCCCACGTAGGTATAGACTGTCCCTCTGGGACGTCGGCAGCTAATTTTTTATTGATAGAAGTAACATAACGCGTTGTGACTTCTTTTTCCTTTTCTTCGACGCCTATTCCAAACAGCGACAGAAACGCTCTAAATACTCCCTTTAAAAAATCAAAGATGCCTTCTTGTAGAAGCATTCCCTCTTCTAACAGTGCTGCCTCGATCGTCTTAGAAAATCTTTCGTTTATAGACTTTGACTGCCTGCTTATGTAGTCGATATTGTAGAGCAATGAATCTGATCTGTGTTTTATGGCATCGGATTCCTGCTGTAGTTTATTGATCTCAACAGAGTGGTTCAAGTAGATGTTTTTTGCACACTCATAAAGGGCTTGAAGCTCGCAGTCCGTGTAAACTGTGTTGTAATATTGCATGTACATTATTGTTCCCAAAAATTATAAACGCACGCCGGAGTTTTTTTTCTTTTTCTCGATTTTTAATTGCGCAAACATAATGTATGTCTCCTCATCATCCACAGAAAGCTGGTCTACTTTTATGTAATCAAAAATCATCTTTTCATCGGAGGAAAAAGAATTGTAGTTCTCTGCGTACACTAGGCCCAGCAACTTAGCTGCTGTAACGTTTTTATCACTATTTGGGCCATTCCACACCACAATAAAGATATTTTCATACCCTAAGCATTCTGTATGCCTCATTATTTTAGCCGTCAGCGGAAAAGTTAAAGAGGATATCTCATATACCTCGGCAGGCTTCCTACAATTTTGATAGGCTCCTATGGCTGACAGCTTCTCATACGGATCATGATCGCTATTCTTCAGATGCCAGGCAGCGCCAGTTAGGACGCCTAGAATAACCATGGCTGGTACAACAAATCTAACAGCGCGCATTTTTACGATCGTCCACTTGGAGAGCCCCACCGTCGTGCGGTGGGCTCCTCTATCAGGCGATCAAGGTGCCTCATGACTGCTGAAGACTTAAATTCGTCCAGCCAATCCAGCTCTCCAGACTCCAAGGCTTTTCGTAACCGCGCCGTCGATTTCAGGTTATCGTCCCCGTATTCGTGGCCAGGTTCTTTTCTCTCCTTTAGGTTCTTAAGAAGGCGCGTCTTCTCTTCCTTGATGATTCTTTTGAGCTGGCGCTTGGTGATCTTCATTTTATCTCCTGCCAAAAGTTCTAGAAGAGTCATCAAAGGTTCGAGTCGGATGCTTACCGGGCAGCCTGTCAGCGAGGGCCTTTGCCAGCCACTTGACATCATCGACGATTGTGCCTGGGCCAAAGCCCTCTTCCTCGAGCTCGTACATGATACCGTCTAGACGCTTCAGCACATCCATCCGAAAGGCTTCGTCCCGGGTGGCTTCGTTGAGCTTGGCCTTCTCTTCCTTGATGATCCTTTTCAGCTGGCTCTTTGTGATTTTCATCCTATGCTTCCTCCTGGATTTCGGCCGAATGCATCGTCCTCTAAACGATCAGCTAATTGTCTCAAAGACTGTGCCAACATGTTAGCGACTTCTGGATCGTAGATATTTCCTGTACCAACCGGCCCATAATCAAAATGATCCTCTAAAAACTGATATACACCATCCATAACCTGCCGTCCTGTAACGTCGATGCCGCCCTCAATGCCGGCAGCCTCAGATATTCTCGCCCTCTCTTCCTTGATGATTCTTCTGAGTTGTCGTTTGGTGATTTTCATTACAGATCTCCTCCTGCCCCATCGCCGGCGTTGAACGCATTCATGGCCTCGTCCAGAGCGTCGAGCACATCTTCCGCATCTTGTCCGTCAAGGGCCTGCAGAGGTTGGCGGAGGGTGTTGTGTGCCATCTCGATCGCATTGGGATTCTGCTCGTACACCACCTCTAGAAAATGCTGATTGGCATCCCACTCTCGGGCGCCGCCGCCCAGATAGGCATCCACGACGGCGTCGACCTGCTCTTGCACCTTGCTACCCAGACTGGCATATGCTCGACCGAACGCCAGCAGTGCGCTGGCTGATTCCCCGCGGGTCCAAACGTTCTCATTGACCAGCTTCCGCTTCTCTTCCTTGATAATTCTTTTCAGTTGTCGTTTTGTGATCTTCATTACGCTGTGTCCTTCTTTTAAATCTTGCCATTTTTGGAAACTAAGTTGAGATAATTCTTGCTCGTCTGCCAGTCCATCGTCTTCTAGCTCGACTTTAACCGCATCAAAATCCTCCTCATCCATTTCACCGAAGCCCACCTCGGGGATTCGGGTAGAAACTAATTTAACGATTTCTTGCGCTCTATCTTCCCGAATGATCTTCTTCAGTTGTCGTTTGGTGACCTTCATCTTAGTAGGTCTCCAACCCGCTGGCTTCTTCGATTGCAATATCTAGCTGTTCCATTGCATTCGCTAGCGCGTCAGCCGCCATCGCTGCCGTTTCGAATTGAAGGCCTGATCCACCGCTCGGAAGGTTGCTGTGCATCGCCTCCAATCGGTCATAAATCTCCTGCAGTTCGAAAACAAAATCTGGGGATACTCTATCCTCCTGTTCGTTGAGGAGCTTAGACTTCTCTTCCTTGATGATTCTTTTCAGTTGTCTTTTTGTGATTTTCATTATATTTCCTTTACCAAGACATCCCTTGGTCTTCGCCTTCTTCAATGGCAGCCTCAATATTAGAGGCGAGTTCTTTTCTATCGCTCATGTCCCAATCATCCAAGCCCAGTTCGACTAATTTTTCCCAAGCCGCTTCAGCTTCTGCCAAGCGGTCTTCGTCCCAGCCAATGTCATCACCTATGCGATTCATCGTGGGTTCTCTTTCTAGATAATCAGCCTCTAACCAGTTCGTAAGATCGCCCACATCTAGCTGATCATTACTAGCGTTTTTGTATGCGGACACCCCATCACCGACGCCATCCATGCGCACTTCAACTTTTTCCCACTTTGATGAAAAACTTCCGTCAGCACTGGTGTCCACCTCAGTAATAAGTTCTCGCTTGAGCTCTTCTCGGATGATCCTTCTGAGTCGCTGCCGAGTAATTTTCATTTAATCCACAGCCGCTCGACTAAGACATCTTCCATGTCATCTCTGTCGATACCCACTAGTCTGACTGCTTGAATGGTGACTTCGTCCCCATAGGCCTCTGCTTGACCACCAGGCTTTTCGAACCAGGCGTCTTGTACGTCGACGTCGCCAAGCACCTCTACGCCTGATGGTCCGCTAACGGTCACCAGTCTGTCTCCAACCGGATCGACGGTTGACAAGATATTAATCAGCTCGCTAGTCGTGATGCCGCGGCGAGGCTCGTTCTGCTCTGTCATTAGGCGCGCCTTCTCTTCCTTGATGATTCTTTTCAGTTGTCTTTTTGTGATCTTCATTATATCTCTCCAATTTCCGTATTGTATTTTCCGGTACTTATTCTGCTGTCAATTGCATCCAGTATTGCGTCGTACGTCTGTTGTCGCGTTACGTCACTCAACTGCACGTCCCCGAATCTTCTCTCGCCGTACGGCGCTTTTTTCCACACCCAGGCATTTTCTTCTCGTACGGCGCCGGTGGGCCCAAAGAAAATATAACCCATCGATTGATCCTCAAGGCCTACATTGCCAGGCTGATCAACTATCAACCACTTCTCTGGAGCTCCTTGAGGCCCTTGCTCACCGGTGAATTTGATTGACAGTCCTACGTAACCGGAGTCAAATATTTCGATGTTGGGATAAATCCCCGCATCTTTGAACAAGCCGTCTATCCTGTGCGCAAAATCTTTAAGGTGTGGATGGCGAGTGTCGACGTCCCGGGATCCCCAATCACGACGCTGGGAGACGGGCATCTCTACCAATGTACGACGAATTAGTTTTCGTAATTCAACAGTTGATAACTTCATCTATATCATCTCCCAGTAGTCATCCATACGGAGTGTAGTGTACATGTTTATCGCCGTGCTCTAAGCTGATGCGAGAGATCAGAAATGTAATCTTCTAAAGTATACCTGTCGCTTATGGGCTCCCGAGAAAGTGGAATAAACCCAACGCTTGCAGCGAGTGCATCCATATCAACATAAAATTTATTCAATATAAGCTCGGCCTCTGTGGGTACCGGTTCGGTACGCCCCTCGGCCCATTCTTCCTCTAGAATCTCTCTAATCTGTTGTTTGGTTATCTTCACTTCGTACAATCCTTTGTAGCCCCAATCGCTCTCCAAATCGCTCCACGCGTTATCACCTTCGCTTTCGGCAGCTGCTTTGCCTGTCTCGTATCCGTCCCAGTAAGATCCATGCCCAGATTCATCGGGCGCGGCGCCGATGCCGGCACCAGGATCGGCGACGCCGCTCCATCCATCCGCATAACCACGATCGAACTCAGAGTCTTTCTTACGCTCATACCGATCGGACGCCGCGGCCAACTTGGATCTCTCCTCGCGAATGATCTTTTTCAGCTGCAGTTTCGTAATCTTCATTATAGGAATTCCTTGAGTGTTGTTCCATCGTCGGCAAATCCGGCTGCCTTAAAGATTCCCTCGAGATGACCAACGATTTCTCCGGCTTCACTTCCTCCGAAGACACTAGCCATGGAATCACCAGCACCGGGGGCTTGGGTCAGCTGGTACATCTCCTTGGCCTTATCTTCCGCTGCTGATAAAAGGTTTAAAAGTTGGTCATAAGAATTAAGAGCTGTTTGGGCTGTATCTCCTGTACCGGGTTGCGGTGGAGAGCCCTGTTCGTTGAGCATATCATCTTGAGGGGATACATCATCGGATAATCCGCCCTCCATATCTTGTAAGAATTTTCTCGTCATGTCTCTTAGTTTATCGTTGTTCATATCAATCTCTCCACTCGTAATCCACCCAACCAGGGTATCGTGCATCTAGATGCTCTTCCAGTACTACGCTAGCTCTATTGACGTTTCCGGTGACCATAGCATCAAAATAATGTTCGAATATTATTGCTGGCAGTTTGTAAGTACGGCCTACGTCGTTTGAACCGCGGTATACTTGCAGTCGGCCGGGGTGATGAGATTCTTTATTTAGAACCGCCGCGGCCGGGGGTGATGATTCGGGTTCTTTCACAGCAGTCTTTACTATTTCTTTTTCGCGCGGAGAAGGCTTTTGTGAATCTTCATCCCACCCAGGGTCGGACTCCCCGTCGATGACTAGATTAGGGCCGCCGCTCCACACCCCCTCCACTGCTTCCACATCAGGATTCTCTTCTTCTGCCTGCTCACGGAGCAGCCTAGACTCATGGCTTAAGTTTAGGCCGGCAAGCTTTTGCCAACGCTCTATGATCATATTGTTTGTATCGTGCACTGTAGTCTCCTTTTGGAATGGCGGTACAACGTTCAACTCGCCGGCTTTAAGTCCGGCCTCTATCTCTCCTAACCCGGCATCCCCTCCGATGGATTCGTGATCGAACTGTGGCATGTCTTCGCGCGATTCAGGCGCGCCGGCAGCAGGGTCAGGTAAGCTGTCTAGATTGTCTGCAACCTTCTGGGCGATGGCCTTTCTTACCGGATCGTTCTCGAACCCGGGTGCTACGTCGGTCAGCTGCACGAATTCGTTGCCTTCTTCGGGCAGCCCGGCCCATGCTAGCACCGCTGGAAATTTTCCATTAGCGATGCCTTGGATCATCTCATCGTTCAATAAAGGGCCTGGAGCATGCGGATCGGTCTGCTTGCCTTTATTCGCATCGATCATAGCAAAGATCTCGTTGGAGCCCTTACCGATGATGTCGGTGGCCGCTCCGCCGCCCTTAGATGGATGGGCGTCTGTAGGGTCCGGATCTACGGCGGCCACAGCCATTTGTGCGCCGGCTAGCTTTTGTTGAACATTGCCAGGAAAGCTGAAATTTTTTGCACTCACAACGCCATCTGGGGCGATCGCCCACGTACCAGACCAACGATGATGGCCATCTAAGACCACGTCGCCGGAGACCGATATCGACCCGGGTGCGCCGGACTTTTTACTGGTAACCATCTTATCGAGGGCGGCCGCGCTGCCTAGAGGAAAGCCAACTGACTGCATCAAATCAATGAACTGCTGCGTGGGCTTGAAGCCACTGATAGGCATGTCTGCAGCGCTGGAAACCTTTACAGTGGCTTCATCGCCGGCGGCGCCGTCGTGCTCTTCTGCAGCCTTCACCAGCGCGTCTCTCACGGCATCCGACTTTCCTTTCTGGCTATCCATGAAGGTTCTCACTCCCTCAGGACCACCCTTGAAAGCAGCTTCTAGATCAGCGCCAACTTTTTCTAGTTCTTGTTGCTCTTCTTGTTCGAACAGATGCCTGTAGATCGAATCTAGGTTCATGGGTGACATTCCTCGTAAAATATCATATGATAAGTATGAATCTAATGTGTAAACTTTTGCCTCTTTGAATATAGTCTATATAAATCGATTCACGATCACTGCAGGAGAATAAATGTCGATAAAAACCGCACAGATAGACAAAGAAGAATTAAAGCGCTTTCGCGAAGATTATAACCGCACTCATCTCTCCGTAGAAACCGCAATGCAGAGAGTTCAGTTGCATCGCGATTACATTGCCCATGCCGCGAGGTATTCCCACATCGTAGGCAAATATTTTCTTTCTACGGCCGTAAGAAAGTTGAACGACGGCAACGGTCCGTCTGTCTTAGACATCGGCTGTGGACCAGAGGTACAACTATTGAATTCTCTTCACTGCAACCGATCGAAGATATCCGAATACGTCGGCCTGGAAGCGGCAGGGAAGTTCAAGGAGTCCGGCTTAGCTCGTCTTCAGAAGACCGTTCTTCCTGGCAAGTCAAATTCGATCAAGAACGTGCAGCTCGTCGCCCAGGCAGACTTTTTGACTCATGAGTTTGAAGAGGGAAAGACTTTCGACACGTTGATCTGTCTGGAAGTCGTCGAGCACGTACAACCGTATCAAGCCAATCAGTTCTTGCACAGGGCGCGAACCCTGATGCATGATGACTCAGTGCTTTGGGTATCGACTCCGTGCTACTGTGAGAAGACCGGCGCTGCAGACAACCATCCAAATGAGATGACGTATGAAGCACTAGGGGCGCTGATGGAAGACCTAGGGTTTGCCATCGAAGAGAAGTACGGTACATTCGCTTCTCAAAAAGATTACAAGCACCTGATCGGTACTGAAATTCCCAAGGATTTTTATGATAAGCTGGCCGCTTATTACGACACGACTCTAGTGAGTAACATGCTAGCGCCGGTCGTCGGCCCGCAGTATAGTAGAAATGCGATGTGGAAGTTGAAGAAGACTCAGACGCGAGATTACCAGCGGCAATTTCCAACGTTGCTACAGGTACCTGGCCCGTGGTCAAACAACCCAGAGTGGAAAGAATTGATGGGGAGGTAACTGCTTCCCACAGTCTTGAGTGTCATTAGAACCCCGCCCTTGAGGCGGGGTTTTTTTTCGGGGCCTATAAAATAATGAGAGACGAAGAACCTCGGCCGGGCCGCATCGGCCCTTTCCTCGGTTCTCGTGCAGAAGTGTACGCTACAGCCCGTGCAGGGTCTCCACGCGTACGCCGGTGCAGCCAGGCGGAAGTGCTTCGATCTCGCACGGATCATCATCATAATGTTTGGCCGAGTCCAGCGTGTGCAACAGACGCCACTTGAGGTCTTGAGAGGTAAAATGCACTCCCGCCAAGGAAGCCGCAGCCTCTCCCAATTGCGCGCGCAACCATGCGCCAGGAGCAGGCTGGCTGTCCGGATCGTCCAAGTACTCCGGATCCAGGCGAGCGACTACGACGTGGACCCGGTCGCCGGCAGCCAAGTGCTGCTCTAGAGCCAACAGCATCTTGCGGTTAGGGCCGACGTAACGAAACCGCGCGGCCGACGGATCCCACTGAGTCATGGTCAGCGTATCATCAAAATCGAATGTTACGATCGTCATACGGTATATCGTAACAGCCTAAAAGCCTTTGTGCACCGACTTACTAGGATACCAGTCAGTCACGCCTTCGACCAAGCACAGGACAAATGCCGGGTCGTATACGTTCTGTTCCAAGTAATCCAACACGACCCCAGAGGCTTCTACCCCGCGGCCTGGATCCCTAACATAAACCAAATCCCCCGGACAAAAGGGCTTGATCCTGTGTCGGTCATGCATGTAATGTTCCTCAAGTAATATAATAGGCGTACGTACGCAGCTGTACAGCGGTCAATCGCCGGGCCGACACACCATGTCTTCCTCGGAATAAACAGGAGGACTCACGGTGCGCGTCTGGCGTACATAGAAATTCAGGACAACACTGATCAACAAACTGATTGCCACTAAACGCCAGCGCGCGCCGTGGGACATCCTAGGCTGTCGTAATGCATGTGGTGGGTGATCGGCGAAGGTCCGCGGAGGTCGCTGCGGGAACCAACGCCTAGTCATCATGTAACGGTCTTGAAGACGGTCTTACGACGCAGGCGTACCAAGAGCTCGAAGAAATTATCATCCTCCCAACCCTGAAAATAGAGCGCGCGCACAGAGACTAGGCCGCGGCCATCGATGTACTCGGACGGACCGGGCATGCCACCTGCCATGGCTTGAAATCCCGTGACGGCATCGATGTACGCCTTGGGATTCTCGTCTCGCATGCGCACGTAACGTCGGACCACTGCGTCGAAGTCACTGTTGAATGTAGAGCCTGAACTTAGGACAGGCGTCTCGTCGTCTGGTCTGGGCATGATGCTCGGTGTCGGTTCACCCGATAAGTACGTACCTGAAGCGAAAGCGGCATCAGCCGGTAGTGGGCGCGGCGAGATCAACCGCAACAGTACTTGGCGTAACGCGCCAAGCCGTCCATCGTGAGCAACCAACCTCCGGCAGCCCTTTCCCATAGCACCCCAGCACAACGCATGCCGGTATACCCGCTCGAGCAGAAGTACTCGGAGTACTGGCCGCGGGCGTAGGCGACACCGTTGAACTTGCACAGAGCCCTGAGGACTTCGGAGTACCTTGCGCCTGGGTTGTTGAACAGGTGCCAACAGATGAAGTCGATGTTGCCACCGGCCGGCACCACCCTACGCGTACGCGGCAATACCGGCATGTCGAGCGAATGCTCGAGGCTTCGCGCCGGATGTGGGTGCATCGGCAGATTCTTTTTTCGCATCTCGCTGTATTCGAACTGTTTCATTTAGGTGGCGTCCATCGGCTGCCGTACGCATCGTACGGGCAGTGGATAACGGTCCAGCCGTCCTCCCGCTCTTCTACACAGCAAGCTCCGGTCTTGGTGTGCGCACTGACCACTTTGGCCTTGACGCGGTACATGCCACTGGGGACGTAGCACCCGGCCTGTAGCAAGGCCATGGCGCCGATGAGCAGTAGGCCCAAGACCACGGCCGCGATCGCATGTCGCCGGCGCTTCATTCTTCCTTCTCCTTGGCGGCCCGGGCCGGTGCACGTTCTTCGCGCAGATCGCGCAGCAACGTCTTTGCCTCCTCTGCGTCCTTGGCTGGACACAACGTGCCCTCGCCTACCACGTAATACCCGTCCCATCGGCGCGTAATTCGCAGCGGCCCCCCTGTATCGAACGACATGCCGTCCCTGAATTTGATGATGCTCATCTCTTACGGATCTCCTTCTTCAACGTTTCTGCGACATGCCTTCTTGTCGGCCGCCTTCTTCTCGTCTGTGTGTCGCCCCTGCCTGGCTGCTCGGAGGCGCATTGCGTACGCTACTGGATTGAATAGCTTCCTCTTCCGGCGCAGCTTCCGCTTTTTTTTCTTATTCCGTCGGGCCATGCTCGATATCGTCCGCGTCTGCAATCCTAGAGGGGTCCAAAAATTCTGCTAGAGACATGCATCGAGCAGCCAGCCAGTACATGTTATAGCGGGCGAAAAAACAGCCTGCGTCGTCTATCATGTCTCCGATGCATCTTAGCATGCATAGCTCCTAGCTTTCAGAATTTTTCCCGGAAAATTTTTTCGCAAAAGGCCGCTTTGGTTTCGAAATTGATTCCGGAAAAAAAATGCACAAGCTTAGCCCCACCCCTCCTAGAGGGCTCCCGGTGAGTCTGCGGGGGCCCCTTTTGGGGCCCATATCCGGGCCCCTCTGCTGGGCCCCTAACGGGGCCCCCTGGGTGCTGGACCAGCAGGCCCCTGTTGGGGCCCAGTCAACCGGATGCTGCAGTCGACGCACTCGCCGATGACGTGCTCCGTGTCCTCCTTGCAGTACTGGCACCACGCGTCGTAGGCCTCGTCTGCCTCTGGTGCTGGTGTGTTCTGCCTGATCCGTCTGGGCTTACGGTACTCTCCGTCCTCTCCCCTCTTCTCTCTCGTTCCGCTCACTGCGCTCCTCTCCTGGTGGTTTAGCAGTTTTTATTTTAAGCAGCGCGCGACCTGTTGTGTACCTCTGGGTGCACTGTATGGTTGTACCTCAGGGTACAGTCGTTGTTGTACCTCAGGGTACAGTGCAAAGATTACACGGTGTACCATATGGGACACTAGGCGTAGTGTACCCAGGGGTGCAGTTCGCGTCGCTGCCGTCTAGGCCGCCGACATGCGGGCAACCTCCTTGAATCCGCGCTTCTTGAGGTCCAGGAAGAACGTTCCGCCCGAGCCGCCGAAGCGGTTCTTGATCATCTGCAGCACTCGGCAGCCGCGGAGGTCGACGTCCTTTTCCTCGACCGTCAGGGTCATCATGGAATCGACCATGTGCTTGAGCTTCTGCGACCCAGCCATCTGGCCGGACTTATTGACCTGTCCGATGACGATGGCGTTGCAGAAGTTCTCCTTGCAGTAGTCAGTGATCTGACTGAGAGCGCGCGTGGCCGACCCGCCGTTGATGTGGGTCGAACCGTCCTTGCGCTTGTACTTGCCGTCGTCCATGCACTGGAGGCTGTCCACGATGAGGAAGAAGGGCTTGTTCTTGTTGCCGCGCTTCTTCCTGATCTTGTCGCACTCTTCGAGCAGAGTGGGGATGTGGGTCTCGCCGCCGGCGTGGAAGCCGTGCTTCAGGCGCAGACGCTCAGCGACCAGCTTGACCTGGTAGAGGCTCTCCTCAGCGGTGTTGAAG
>Ga0080013_1001299_pt1 | contig 33627 bp, 45 predicted proteins | sample ETNvirenome_6_85_FD_69236 | JGI IMG/M metagenome (GOLD analysis project Ga0080013, IMG submission 69236) | Marine viral communities from the Pacific Ocean - ETNP_6_85 (SPADES assembly) (version 2) | ecosystem: Environmental > Aquatic > Marine > Oceanic | place: Pacific Ocean | collected 2013-06-19
CGATGATCCACAAGACCACCTCAAAGGCTATCGGCAGGGCGGTCGGGATCGGACTGGAGCGCGGGTACTCCATCGAGCAACTGGCGCGGGGCGTACCGGACGACAAGTTCCCTGGTATCCGTTCGATCCTGGGCGAGACCGAGAACCGGTCAAGACTGATCGCCCGCACCGAAATAATGCGCAGCCAGAACCAATCCACAATCGGATTTTTCAGCGCACAGGGATTCGGATATGTGCAGGCCGACGACGTGGACGGCGACCCTGACGACACGTACATCGACCCAGGCGATCCATACGGTCGGACATGCGCTGAACGTCACGGGAAAGTCTACACATTGGATGCTGCCGCAATGATCGACGACCATCCGAACGGGACGCTCAACTGGACTCCAATGCCACGCGGATATAAGCCGGAGGAGACTCTATGATTCACAAGACCATGATCGCCAGCGCGAAGGCCGTCGACGAGGCCGAGGGGATCGTTGAGGCGTACACGAACTCGATGGGCGTGATCGACGCCGACGGCGACATCGTGGAGCCGACCGCCTTCGATAGTTCAATCGCGGGCAACCTTCCGATCCCTGTCCTGTCGGGTCACGACCAGGGCAAGCTGGTCGGTAAGGTCGTATTCGCGCAGCCCCGGCATATCGAGGGAGACGAGTACCGGCTGTTCACGCGGATGCAGATGAATATGCAGACCCAGGCGGGCCGGGACGCTTTCAGCAACGTCGCGGGCGACTATGTTCGCGAGTGGTCTGTTGGGTTCAACATCCCGAAGGACGACGACATCACGCATGAAGGCGAGGACGTGTCGACAGTGATCAGGCGCATCGGGAACCTTGACTGGGTCGAGGTCTCATCGGTGATCCGTGGATCGTCTCCCGATACCTCGACGGTTGCGGCGAAGGCGTCCCCGATAACGACCGAGGAGAAGGGCGCGATCCCGTCGCATCTGACGGCCTGGGCCGAGGATGCCTGGGACGGGCAACTGATGCGGGGCCGGATCAAGGGCGGGGCGGCAATCCTCCGAGCGTCCCACGCCTGGGTCGATCCAGAGGGCGACCCAGAACTCAAGGCGAGCTACAAATATCTGCACCACCACGTCGGGCGTAACGGCAAGGGCGGCGCGGCTAATGTCAGGGCTGTCACGACTGCCCTCAGTAACCTCAACGCCCGCAAGACGTCGATACCGGAGACTGACCGGCGCGGGGTCTACAACCACCTGGCACGTCATCTCCGCGACGCTGGTCGGAAGCCGTCGGAACTACGGTCTGCGGAACTGCCAGACCACTCCAAGCCCTATCCGAACTTCCACGCTGTCAGGGTCAGGGAGCCGGAGGACTTCGACCGGTTCCGCACCACGACCGAGACGCTGGAGGGCGGCGAGTTCGACGGGAAGCAGATCGAAATCCTACACGGTCGCGAGAAGGAATCAGGCGATTGGGAGATTGCCAGCTTCCACCTACCTGTCGAGGAGTGGACAGTCGACGAGGCCCGCGAATGGGGCGAGACCCACGGGGCTATTAAATTTGAGCCAGCAACCGGCGAGGACGACTCCGACGCAACGAATGATACCGCCTCCGACACGGCCCCAGAGGTCGCCACGGACACGGCAGAGAGATCGTTGCGCCTTCAGAGAGCCAAGCTCGCCCTGTATGGAATACACAAAGAGGAGTTTTGATTTGAACACCAAAGAGACGAGACAGGAGGCCAACGCCCTGCTCGGTCAAGCGGAGACGGCTCTCACCGGCGGTAACGTCGAGGAGTTTGAACGCATGATCGTAGACGCGCAGGCCAAGATGGAAGAGGCCGACAAGGTCGATCAGGCCGCGTCCCAGTTGAAGGTTCTCCAGGGCGAGTTCAGCCGCCCGACCAACAGCGTACCGATCGCCGACAAGGACGTCGCGGCATACGACGCGAACGACACCGGCGCGGTTAACAAGGCGTCCTACAAGCCCAGTGCCTGGGTCAAGGGCCTTCCCGCGATGAGCCAGCCGCTATGGGTACAGGAGAAGATGGGCGTCACCGAGAAACAGGAAGCCCAGTTCCAGACCGACACGTTCGTGAAGTGGCTCCGGTCACCGAGTGACGACGTGTTCTGGAAGACCGCATCGGCAGACGAAGTGAAGGCGATGCAAGAGGAAACCGATGCCGAGGGTAAAGTAACACTGCCCCTATAGCTAGTAATAGCTATAGCAAACCCGGTGAATTGCGGGAAGGCTAAATCGAGAGATAAGCTAATCCGCAGCCAAGCCCAGAGAACGGCAATAGTACCTGGGAAGGTTCAGAGACTAGGGGATGACCAGCCGAAGGAATAAGCCCCACCAGTGCCGGGCAACCCGAATGGGTTGATGAGATAGTCCGAACTCACGGGAAACCGTGAGAGGCCAGCAGAAATGATTGGCCCGCCTGAAAAGGTAGTAACAAAATGGGTTTCTTCGTCCCAGAACAGTTCATCAGCCAGACGATTCACGATCCAGGGGTTCCCGGCTCCCAGCTTCGGCCCCTCTGCACGGTGATCCGCGTGTCGTCCAAAGACGGCTACGTGCCGACGATGGGCAGCGCATCCTGGGCAGCGATCGCCGAGGAAGCCGCGTTCAGTGACCAGACGCCCACGGTCGGTCAGGTATCGTTCTCGCTCGAGAAATCCGGCGGTCTGATCAAGACCACCCGTGAGTTGCTGGAAGATACCGCGGTCAATCTCCCGGCTCTGCTAACGCAGATATTCCAGGAGGCGGCGGGCCGATTTGAGGACACCGGCATCATCAGCGGAAACGATAGCACTCAGTACGCCGGAATCATGTCCGATGCCAGCGTGGCGTTCTACACGATGGCAAACGCGACGAGCGTAGTCGGGGCTGACTTGATCGGGACGTACTACGCCCTCGAAGCGCAGCACCGGGCGAACGCGACGTGGGTCATGAAGTCCACGATAGCTGCGCTCATCAACTCGATTGCTATCACCGCCGCTGGCGTTCACAGCATCCCAAGCCTGACCGCTGCACCAGCGGACTTCATCTTGGGCAAGAAGAACCAGTTGGTTGATGCGACGAGTGGCCTGGGCGGCAACATCACCAGCACCGAGAAGATCGCGATCTTTGGCGACTTCCGGCAGTACTACATTTTCGACCGGGTCGGCTTCACGATCCGGCGCAATGACAGCCTGTACATGGGCAACGATCAGGTCGGGTTCTTCGCCTCCCGGCGGGGCGACGGTCAGGTCGGACTGGCGGCAGCGTTCAAGATTCCCAGAGCCGCATAGTTTAGCGGCAACAAGTGGGGGCGGGGCTTCGGCCTCGCCCCCTGGTCGGGAGGAGATTTATGCCAAAGGCAGAGAGCCTTGTGAACGTGACGTTCGGTGCGACTGGGGAGGTCTACGAGATGGGCAAGGTCTACGACGTCCCCGCCGAACGCCTCAAGAAATACCCTGACTACTTCAAGAAGAAGGCGGCGAAGCCCAGGAACAAGCAGGCCGCAACCGGGGAGAATAAATAGTGGCGACCCGCCATACATACGCGACCGCTGACGATCTGCGTGACTACCTCGCCGGGACGAGTTATTCGTCCGGTTGGACGTCTGACGCGGGTTCGATACGGCGCATCCTGGAGGCGGCGAGCCGGAGGATCGACGATTACTGCGGCGGCGGTACATTCGGGCCGCTGACCGAGACCCGGTACTACGACATCGGCTCCGGTAGTTTGTTGAACTCTCCGCAGTATCAGACCGTGGCGATCACGGACGACATCAAGACCTCGATGTCGACTCCCGGCGTCGTTCCGCTCGACGGCTGGATCGTCAGCCCGACCACGGTGACGGCATACGGGGCGACCGACCGGGCGACCTCGGAGACGTTGACTGAGGGCTATGCTAACGACTTCTTTTTGATGCCCTACAACTCAACACCGAAGACGATACTCAAACTCAACGAGGACACGACCAAGGGACTCGACGCAGGCCAGCAGACCCTGTCGATCCTCGGCTCCTGGGGATATACCTCTGATACGGTCAGTGTCACCACCTCTGACTTGATAGGGTCAACGACAGCAACGTCTGTGTCGGTAACGTCTGCGACTGATCTCGGCCCCGCGCAGACGATCCTGATCAACACCGAGCAGTTATATATCACGGCGATCAGCGGGAATACCCTCACCGTGGAGCGAGGTGTCAACGGATCGACTGCGGATACCCATAGCGGCGGTACTTCCCTCTACCGGTACGACTACCCAGAGCTTGTTGTTCAAGCCTGTCTCGACCTGAGCAAGATCGTGTTCCGCGATCGCGACCTCGGAGCCGTGACGACCATCGGCTCCGGCGAGGCTTCGATCACGTCCGCAGCCGGTGAGATTAATTCGATCCTGATGACCCTCGACCAGTACCAGGTCTCCGGCACGTCCAACGGGGTGTTCTTCTAATGCCACCTCCAACGACGACTTTCAAGGTCAAGGGGCCGATGTTTGACACGCCTTCCCAGATCGGTCTTGGATTCGCCGAAGCGGTCAACCGAGGACTGCTCGACCTCGCGACCTTTGAAGGATCGAACAAGGTCAAGCTGCAATTAACGCCCGGTCATGGTCGCGTGACTGGCAACCTCCGAAACCATATAGGAGCGTCTATTGTCCGCGACTACGTGGCCCAGGTTGACGCAGGCGAGGCACGGTATGGGCGCAACCTGATCTATTCAAGCTGGGTCGAGGGAATCAGTAAACGGAATCGAGCGAGGCCGGGATTCCCTGGATATCATATGTTCAAGGAAGCCCACGACCATATGAACAATAACCCGAAGCTGTACGAGGACTACATCGGGGACGCCTTGGTCGAGGCGTTCGATTGAGTCGGTCAGGGGCATTGGCCCGAATCGACACGCTCCTCGCGGCGATCTCTGACCCCGCCTTCGTTGCGGTATATCGCGGCGAACCGCTGGCGATCTCAGGGACGCCAGTGTTGGCGTTCTGGTTGACCGGGCGACGCGAATCGTTTGAGACGTTGGCCGATGTCGGGTCGATCGTGACGGTGACGATACGGGCATATTTTCGGATGCAGGATTCGGCAGACGTTCGCGAGAGTATCGAGGAGGAGGTCTGGGATGCGATGTATCAGATCGACAGCCAACTCCGCTCGGACGCCGACCTGGGCGGTAACGTCACCGACTCCTCGGTCGGGGCCGCGACGGTCGGATATCAGAATATGAGCGGCGGTGTATTCCGCACGGTCACTGTCCCTTACGAGATGGAGCTTTATGGCGAGGTCACCATCACGCCGTAGTGGCCCCAGGATGGCCGGAGAGCGATTTAATCACGGAGGACGGGTATGGCAAAGGTAAACGGGCTGAACGTCCGGCTTTACGTCGAGGGATATGACCTGTCGGGCGATGCGAACGCCCTGAGTGGCCTGGGCTACACGTCCGAACTCCTCGACGTGACGACGCTCGACGTCGAAGCCAAGAAGAGGATCGTCGGTATCGCAGATGCAGAGGTCAGCGTAGATGCGTTCTTTGACCCTGCGTCGAACCTATCCCATGCGGTCTGGACATCCAACAGCGGCAAGCAACCGACTGCCGATCAGGACGTTCTCGTCCCGATGGGTTCGGCGGTGGGCGATCCCTGCGTCGGGCTGGTGTCAAAGCAGGGAACCATGACCACGACCCGCTCGCCTGGTTCTGCGATCTCGGCAAGCGCAACCTATACGACCTCGGACGGGTCAGGGCTAGAATTTGGAACCATGCTGACCGCCCACGATGACACGCATTCGTCGGCTGGTTCTGGCTCGGTAATGGACGGCGGTGCTGCAACGTCTAACGGCGGCGCGGGCTATCTCCATCTTTTCAGTCTGGCATCTGGCAGCGTCACGGTAAAGATTCAAGAATGCGCGACCAGCGATGGCTCATATACGGATTTGGTAACGTTCTCGACCGTCGCGGCGGCTGCGGCCCCGACATCGGAGAGGCTAACGATGTCCGGCACGGTTGCCCGGTATTTGAAAGTGACAACGACAGGGACATTCAGCAACGCGAAAATTGCAGTGGGATTCACGCGATTATAGGAGGTCGAAATCATGGCGAAACAGACTGGACTGGGCGACTACTTGGCAGTGGATGACTCCGGCGGGACGCCGCGTGATCTCTCCAATGACATCGGCGATTACGGGATAAATATCGCGCAGGAGTTGGTCGAGACTACCGGCCTCGACAAGTCGGCGCGGGAGCGGATCACCGGCATGAGCGATGGCGACGTGAGCCTCAACGGGACATTCAACGCGGCGAGCAACAAGTCGCACGATGTCTTCAAGACTCGTACCGGGACGCGGACGTTCGATCTGCGAGTTGGCGGGAACACCTCCAGCAACCCGAAACTCGCGATGGAGATGCAAGTCGCGAGCTACGCGGTCACCAGGGGATCAGACGGGGCATTGACCTGGAGCGTGACTCTGAACCTGTCAGATGGCACCGTCCCGACCTGGAGTACCGTGGCCTGATGGTCATCAGCACAAACGGCGTTGGTGTCAGGCCGTACACCGTACAACGTCGAAGGGCTGTTCTTGAGTTTGCAGACCCTGACTATGAGGGGATGCACATCGAGACCCGGCTCGACGTCGATCTGCGGACGTTCCTCGACCTCCAGACGTTGGCTGGCGGTGCGGACTCTGACCCAGATGGCCTCCGCGCCGCGTTTCGGATGTTCGGTGACGAGATACTAGAATCGTGGAACCTCCAAGACGAGGACGGCACTGTGCTATCACCGGACGCCGATGGGTTCTTGTCCCTGCCTCCCGCTCTCGGCACGGCGATCCTCGGCGCATGGACGGCAGCGGCGACGACACCGGGGGAAGTCTCGGCCTCGACATAGCCAGATGGAAGGCTGTTCGAGGCGGCACGTATCAGGACGGCAGGCCGATCAGCAAGCCTGTAGAGTTAGAGATGGCTGAGATCGTCGACGGCATCTGCCAGCGGTATAGCTGTCTGCCGTCGACGGTATTGGCAGAGGACGTCGGAATATTGCGGATGCTCACGATTATCTCCGAGGGTAAGGTGGAGGACGACAAGAGTGGCTAACACAGTCACAATAAAGGTCGACGCCGACACAAAAACGGCTGAGAAGAACGTCAAGGGCATGGGGACGAAATTCCAGTCTGCCATGAAGGGCGTTGCTATGGCGGCTGGTGGCCTGACGTTGGCCGCTGGAGCGGCGGCGAAACTCGGCCAGGAGTATCAGGAGGCGACCAACACCATCGCCGCCGGAACCGGCGCAACCGGGGAGCAACTGGAAGGGCTGACCCAGTCGTTCAAGGACGTCTGGGCAACCGTCCCACAGGACGCGGCAACGGTGTCGGCTGCGATTGCTGACATCAATACCGAGATGGGCTTGGAGGGCGAAGCCCTGGAGGATGTGACGAAGGCGTTCCTCGACGTGTCGCGGGCGATGGGCGAGGAAGCAGGGCCGATGATCAAATCGGTCGCAGACTCGATGCTGGCCTTCGGTGTACCGGCAGAGGACACCCGCCTTCAACTCGACAAGCTCACCGCAGTCTCCCAGGCTGTCGGTGTTCCGATGTCTGCCCTGTCATCGACGATTGTTAAATTCGGGCCACAATTGCAGACGATGGGTCTGAGCCTCGACGAGGCCACTGCCCTGGTCGGTAACATGGAAGCGGCAGGGCTATCGGCCTCCAAGATGATGCCGGGATTGAACACCGCCGTCCAGAAGCTGGCAGATGAAGGCGTGACCGATATCTCGGCGGGTCTCCAAGAGATGATCGCCAGTATACAGAACGCTGAAACAGATACCGAGGCAATGGCGATTGCGACGGACAACTTCGGGGCCGGGGCCGGTGTTCGGTTCAAGGACGCCATCGACAAGGGCGTTTTCAGCCTAGACGATATGCTGGCAGCGATGGGCGATTCTGAGGGTAAAGTCGCCGAACTCGGAGCGACGACCCTGACGATGTCGGACAAGTTCGACACGATGAAGAACCGGGTCAAGGGCGCACTGACTCCGATTGGGAATCTTGCGACCAGCCTCGGCCCGATGGTGATTATGATGCCTGCGATCGCCACCGGCATCTCCGCGATGGCTGCATCCCAGACGATAGCGACGGCAGCGACCTGGCTCCAGACCGCTGCGATGTCGGCACTAAACCTCGCGATGGGGCCGATTGGCCTCATAATAATTGGGATCGTCGCAGCCATCGCCGGAATTGTTCTCGCGATCAAGAACTGGGACAAGATTGTCAATACATTGAAGGAAACCTGGGACACGGTCTGGAACGCGATCAAAAGCGTATTCGATACGGTCATGGGGAAGCTGGAGTCGGTGTTCAATTCCAAGCTGGGCTGGCTCCTCCCCGGTGGTGCGCTGCTCAAAGCGATATTCTTCTTGCGCGATAATTGGGACGAGATATGGAACGGCATGAAGGCCACGGTCAGCCTGGTCGTCGACGGGATCAAGGGCTACGTGAATCTGTTAATCGGTGCGTTGAATCTGATGATCCGAGGCGCGAACAAGATCAGCATCAGTGTTCCGAAATGGGTTCCTGGTATCGGCGGTAAGGGCTGGTCGCTCGACATTCCACAGATACCGAAACTCGCGAAGGGCGGTATCGTCCGATCTCCCACGCTCGCCATGATCGGCGAGTCTGGGCCGGAGGCAGTGGTGCCGCTGGGCCGTGGAGGAGCGGGCGGGATCACGATCAACATCCTCGGCCCGACCTATGGGTTCGACGACTTTGAGGAGAAGGTGACCGAGGCGATCCAGGACGGCGTTCGCCGGGGCGGGTTCGGCGGCATCCTAGCGACGGCATGAGGTAGGACATGGCAAACGAACTAAAGCACAACTCAGTCGGAACCGAACTCACGCAGGCCGAGTGGGAGGCCGTCGGGACACACGTTATCGACTCCCAGGCCACGGGGGATATCGTATATGCCTCGTCCTCGTCCCAGTTATCCCGACTGGGCAAAGGGGCCGACAATACCGTCCTCCACCTCGCGTCAGGCATCCCGGCATGGTCGGCGACCCTGGCAGGGTTAACCCTCACAACTCCGACGATCTCCGCGACCGGATTCGCCAACGCGAACCACGCACACGCGGCGGCGAATAGCGGCGGGACGTTGACGACGGTTGGAGCCTTGAACGCAGGCTCGATTACGTCGGGATTCGGCACGATCAACAACGGCTCCTCGACCATCACCAGCACAGGAACCGTTAGCACTGGCGCACTCTCTCCAAGCGGCACGATTACCCATACCGGGGCATCCCACAACCACGAACTCGATGGTAGTGGTGGCTCGGTCTTGCAGCTAATCTCAAACACCGGGACGGCTGCGAATGATGTGGCGTATCTGGAACTCAAAACCGCCGGTAATGCTCACGGAACGTATACGGCTCCCCATGTTCGATACACGCATGGCGGTTCGACGTACAACTGGTACACAGGCGTAGACCTTACGCAGTACGAGGCTGACACGTTCTACATCGGGGCTGGCACTACTGTTGGCTCCACTTATGCGGTTGCTATTAGTCGCCAGAATGGCCGAAATGTTCCTGGGTTCCGAATAGACCCGTTGGACTTCACCTCTAGTGGAACAACCTCAGACGTAGGGACGTATACGTTCAATTCTCTGGCGCACAACATCACTTGGAGCAGTGACCCCGGCGATAACAGTGGAGCGAAATGGCAGATTAATATCATGGGTGGCGGGACGATGGTGAACAGTGCATCAGCACAGGCGTTCACTAATACACAGGCAGCAACTACGCTGTCCGTTACACCTCCCTCGGCTGGCAGCAACATCACGTTCACTGGTGCATCGGGTATCAATATCCATAACGTCGCATCAGCAGGGACGACTACAAACCTGTACGGCATCTACATGGACGCTCTGAGTGGCGGCGGTACAGATATCGGACTGTCAACATCCAATGATATTGACCTACGCTCGTCTGGCGAAATCCACAATATAGGAGCCAGCGGCAACGACATAGGTAAAGACAATTGGGGCCACACCGTGACCCGTGACGATGGCGATGTCAGCATAGGTATTCGGAACGACACCGCTACCGATGCCGTCGGAAATCACAGCACTTTACGGCAGTCTCTCTCAGCTACGAACGGGAACCTTTCGGGTGACGTTAGACACATCATGCAGATATCAGGAGGGCTTAACTGGTGCGTAGGTGTGGACAACAGCAACAGCGACGTGTTCACAATATCGAAGGATGATACCCCTGGCGGTTCTGACTGCGTTCGGATTACGAGTACAAAGGCCATTTCATTCGACGATGCAAACGCCTCCTATACGACGTTCTCCTCAGACTATGCCTGCGACGGTTGTGGCAAGACAGCAATCTCGATGTTTGAGTGCTGCGGTACGGTAGCGTGGCATGATGACGTTCTGGCCTTGAGGGAGTTGCAGCTTTCACCGCAGGGACTCCAGCACATGGCGAAGCTCGGAATCTATGAGATTGACGGCCCTGATGACCCAGAGCCTGGAGCCGCCTTTATCAACTACCAGAAGGCCACCAAATACACCTGGGCGGGGATGTACCAGAACCGCGCCCGAATGGACTCGCAGTACGAGGAACTGAACAAACGCCTAGAGGCAATAGGAGCATAATCTATGGCAACTAACGAGGCCACGTTGGAGCATCTACAGGAGTTGAGGGACAGTGTGAACACTGCCGTCAACGCAGTGGTTGCGTGGCAATCCTACGGGTCGAAATTGACAGCAGGGAATCAGGCCATCGAGCTTGCCAAGGTGACTACTGTGCCAACGGTAAGACAACACGCCTCCGACTGTGCTATCTGCACGGCGTGGGATGGGAGTGTAGCGTAATGAACGAAGGAATAACCGACGCAGACCTCCAGATGCTACTCGCCCAGAACGTACTCGCCGCCGAGCAATTGAGGCGAATAATCGCCGAGCGGCTCCGTGGGGAGTTGCAGGCCGAACTCGACGCGCTCAAGTCCACCACCAATGGGGTGAATGTCAAGACTGGTGATGTTGTTGAGGTGGCCTGATGCCCGGCTCCTATACCCTCCTCGTCGACTGGAATGCCGACGGGGATTTCACCGACGCCAACGATGACATCAGCGGTGATACCCTGTCGCTGTCGTGGTCTCGTGGGCGGGATTATGCCTCGGCCCTCCAGGGCAGAAGCGTCGCCGGTAAACTAACCGCGACGCTGATCAACACCGAGGGCAAATACTCGCCCAGCAATACGTCCTCGGCCCTGACGGGCAACATCCTCCCAGGCCGTTCTATCCAACTCCAGGCAGGGTCAGGCTCGTTCCCGTACACGTTCCCTGTGGCCTTCAACGATGGGGTCAGATGGCAGGGCAAGCTCGACCGCATCAAGCCATCCCCGGCGGCGTCAGGTCGCAAGACGGCGACCCTCACGGCGTATGGCACGCTGGGATACCTCAACCAGTTTGAGACCCAGTTAGCGAGCCAGACCAACCGGCGCACCGATCAAGCCGTCGGGGACATCCTCGACGACGTGGGCTGGACTTCAGCCGATGACCGCGATCTCGATACAGGCCAGACCACGATCAGCCGGTTCTGGATGTCGGGCAAGAAGACCATTGACGCCCTGCGGCTCGTCGAGGAAGCCGAGGCCGGGTTCATCCTAGAATCGAAAAGCGGGCAGGTCGCCTTTGAGAATCGCTTCCATCGGCTGACCCAGACGGCCTCGACCACCTCACAGGCCACCTTCAGCGATGCTGACGGGGCCGCTCATACGTTTGAGCAAATCCAGCAGGCCGACCCGCTATCGACGATCGTCAATCACGTCGAGGCGACGGCTCGGACGTTCGACACGGCAAGCGTGGCTGTACTCTGGACGCACCCTGAGACCGGCTCGGCATCGCCCACCCTGGCCCCTGGCGAGGCGAAAACCTTTGAGGCCGAGTATCCGAACCCTGACGCTGGGAACAGTGCGATGGAGGTCGACGCCTGGACGACTCCGGCGGCAACGACTGACTATTTGCTCAACGCGGCATCTGATGGTAGCGGGACGAACCTGACAGGGGATATCAGCGTGGCCCAGAGCAAGACGGCAGAGCGGATGGCGATCACGGTGACCAATTCGGCAACCGGGTCGGATGGGTATCTGACAAAACTCCAGGCGCGAGGCACGGCAGTCAGCACCAAGAATCCCTGCATCGTCAGGGCCATCGACACGACCTCCCAGACCGCATACGGCGAGCGAAAGTATGTGGCGAAAACCAAATTTATCCCGACGACCTCTGAGGCTCAAGACTGGTGTGATTACCATGCGGCGATCTATGGATCGCCGACTAATATTCTGACGATGACGATTCCGGCCTCGGCTCCCGGCAACATCGGGCAGGCGTTGACCCGTGACCTCTCCGATCGGATCACGGTCACGGCTACCGGCGACGCGAAGCTGGGAGTCAACGCGGACTTCTTTGTCGAGTCCGAGAAGCACGTCGTGACCGCTGGCGGTACGCAGCACGTCACGTCATGGCAGCTATCGCCCGCATCCGGCGGGTACTCCCAATTCTGGGTTCTGGGTACATCTGTCCTCGGCACCTCGACGGTTCCGGCTTTCTGATGGCCTGGACAACGCCGAAAAGCTGGACGAGTAGCATGGTCTCTGCGAGCGATCTCAACGCCCAAATCAAGGCGAACGAGGATGTCCTATCAGCCCATGCCCACAGCGGCGCGGCGGGCAACGGCTCCTCGACGCTCTCAGGCGTCTCTCTGGCGGCTCTGGCGATCCCTGTGCTGGCAGACCAGAGCGGCAACCCGTCGACGGCGGGACGCCTTCAGCGAAACGGGAACAACCTTGTATACTATGGAGCCGCGCTGGTCGGCCTGTACGCCGACGCCGTGGCGGGGACGGCCTCCCTGCGGACACTGGGAACAGGATCGACGCAGGCCGCAGCCGGGAATCATACTCACTGATGGGCATGACGACCGTTACAGCGAGGCCGATGATTCGGCAGGCGAAGCGAGAGCCACCGCCCCGGCTGTTATGGTTGTCGAGGATCGTCAGTCGGGGCTTCGCTTACGAGTTCCCGTTCCGGTTCCCGGCTCAGTAGGAGGTAGGAAATGGCCTGGACGACTCCGCGGGATTGGACTGGTATCAGCAACGACATCGTGACGGCGGCGATGCTCAACGTCGACGTGCGGGACAATCTCACAGTCCTATCAACGCACACTCACACCGGCGCGGCAGGGCAAGGCGGCGCGTCGATGTCCGGCGTGACCCTTGCGGCCCTGACAACTCTGACGTTCGCCGATCAATCAGCAAATCCTGATGCGGCGGGCGAACTACAGCGCAACGGAAACGACCTCCTATTTTACGGGGCCAGCGCGGTGAACCTGACAGCGGCAGATCAGGCTGCCGGTACGGCTTCCCTGCGGAGCCTCTCGACCACCTCAACCACGGCGGCGGCAGGGAACCACACACACACGCCCGCGAGCGAGGCCGTGGGGCAGAACGAGGACTTGGCGACGGTGACATCATCCGAGACAACCGTCGCAACCGTGACCGCGACTCCTGGCGCGACGTTGCGATCCTGGGTTATCTGGGGAGGCGTCCATCCTCGCGATACTACGGACACGTATACATTCAAACTCTATTTCGACGCGACCCTTTTGGAGACCATCGCTGACGTGACTGGTGGCGGTGTCGGGAACACCCTCAAAGACCTCGTTGGATTCCAGGCTGGTGTAGCGGTGTCGGCTCATACGGTGAAGGTGACGGCGCAGAGAACGGCTGGGGCAGGGGACAGCATCTGTGATGGGATTGTAGGATTCCGAGAGGTGTCAGGTTGATTGAATTCATCGCTAAATTTTCGCCGAGGCTTCAAGCCATACTAGCTTTACCGAAGGAACTCCAGGACGTGTTCGTGGCGGTCGAAGACCTGATCCACGACCGGGCCGGAGACCCGAAGGTTCAGGCCGTGCTGAACGAGATTCACGACGTACAGAAGAAGCTCGCCATAATACGAGGGGACTGATGCGATATCTGTCGTGGATACGGGTCGCGCTGGTGTTCCTGTTCTGGGGACTCCCGCTTCGGCTCGTCTGGCACTGGCCCCGTAGAGGCCTCTCAGCGGCCCGTAGAGGCGTTCTGTGGTGCTTCCGGTGGTTATGGGCCGGGATGTGTAAACAGGCCCGTCTCCTGTGGCGTTCGCCCTTGGCGTTCTATCGGAGTCTCGGCAGGGGCCGCGACTGGATCGTCGCGAAGGTAGAATATGCCCACACCGAATCGAGCAAATGGCGGGCCATGTGGACGGGCCTCAAAGCACCATACAGCTTCCTCCGAATGATGGGCCTGAGTCCGCAGATGGCGATCGGATTGCTGGCTGTCGGCGGCACGGCATCCGGTGGCGCAATCGTCAACGAGACCCTGCTTTCTGAGCGGTCATTCGGTCGGGGCGACTCCGGCGTTTACTCTGCGCCGATGGATGTTCCGATGAGCTACAGCGATTCAGATAATACTCTGAAGGTTGACCTGGGAACGACTCCTGTCGGTGAAATTACCATCGAGAACGTCACCGTGGGTACGGCGTTCACCGGTTCAACGCTCCCCAGCGGACAGTCGAACGTCGTCATGGTCGGCGGGACTGCGGCCTCGTCAGGATTCACCGAGACCTTCTTAGAGGTCGGGCATCTCATCATCAATCGCTGGCGATGCACAAATTTCACCATGAGCGACGTCGAAGCCCATACTCTGAACATCCGCTACAACGCCTCGGACGGGCAGTCGATCAGCCCGGTGGCAGGGACTCCCAGGGCGCGGGCTATCGGCGGTGGTAATCGTGCCGATTCGATGGTTACGTCTGGCGGCACGTACGACCAGATTCGTATCGGTGCGCCGACGAGCGCAGTTAATGGGAAGGTCGACGTTTTGAAGTTGAGCAATATCTACACCAAGGGCGGGCCGTGTATCTTGAGTCGCATCAAGGCAGGGACGATTGACGTGGAGTTCCTTGAGGTGGGAGCCGGAAACGGGTTCGGGACAAAGGAATTCGTCGTTGCGACCTCAACGATTTATAAGACGGCCTCGATCGTCGATAACGTCGAGGTCAGCATCAGCCCGCCGTAGTAGGAGGCATCGTGGAAAACTTGACCCAGTTCATCGGGAAGGTTCGACCTCAAATCTTCCTCAGTCTGTGCCTCCTTGGGGCCATCGCCATCCTGGCCATCCGAAGCGGCCAGAACGAGATCGGCGTGGGCTGCATCGCCGGGATCATCGCCTTGAGCAAAGACGTTCTCCAATCGGATGCCTAAGAAAGCGAAGCCCCGATCTCGCCGCCGACGCCCAGCACATCCCAAGGAGAAGGCTGTCTTGATGCCGGTCGCGTCCGTCGGCACTTGCCGCAATGCCCTTCGCCCGAATCACATGTGCCAGAGTTTCGGCGCGGAACTCGCGAACGGCCTCTGCCTGCCGTGCTGGGATCGGTCGATGGACGATCCACCGACACCAAGGCCGAAGTGATATACTCGGTGGGTCTCCCTTCTCAGGGCCGAGGTTGCGGCACATAGCCTCCCGCGATTCTCGGCCCTACTCATTCACGCACCGGCCCCTATCCCCTATTCTTACCGTAACGGATACTCAATGGTCAATCCGTTAACACATCACGCATAGACGCCGCTCGCCCCGCAAAGTAGGACTACCACGCCGACCCTCCTGATCCCGTGCCGCTCTGGACGTTTGCCCCTATCCGGTCTGCCGTCTGCCCCTTCTTAAAGAATAAGGATGGGCGTTTGGGGGCACTTTTGCCTGATTTGCCCTGTTTTTGCCTGTTTTCGGGCAAATCCAAATAAATCCAAAATATCCGTAGCTAAAACGTGTTGACAACGGTAAACCATAGGACTATATTTATGTCTAACAAACACATAACACATACCGCTCACGGCAATATGGCGGGAACGAAACGGACTAACGGCCGAATCGCCCGGATGCGCTAAGACCAGAGTGAACTGGTCACGGTAGGGTCACCGGAAACTTATCCGGTCTGACGAGGCGGGTCAGTAACCCGCCGAAACCCACGCACTTGGAGGTGCATCCATGACGACCATAACTTCGACGACCTCCCGCTTCGGCGACCCGATCTGGGTCGTCCAGTGGGGGCCGGGGCTGACCCAGACGGTCATCTGCCTGACCAGGGCAGAGGCCGACGAGGTCGCCGAGACCCATCGACCTGCCGGGGGCGCAGTTGAGCCTCTGGTGGGCTTTCGGGCCTCCTAGCGCACCGGCGGGGCTTCGGCCCCGCCCTGGTCTGGGGTGGCACCCCACTGATGAGCCGGTGAGATACCGGCGAAACCAGAACATCGAACCGAGGAGGAGACACGATGCAAACGCGATGGGAGAAACTCAGGCCAACACGGAAAACATGTCCATCATGCAAAAAACCTCAACGGCTGGTAAAGATTGCCCCGGAAAGTGCCGCGACAGTATATCGGCATGAGGCAACCGGCGGGCTTGCCTGCAAGGAGACACGATGAACATGACCGACGGCGAGACGAGGCGGGTCGGGGCGTACCACACCGGGATCGAGACCAAGGTGGTCGGCCTGCGGATGCCGGTCGAGAAGATCGAGGCGGTCAGGGCGGTGTTTGAGAAGCAGGGGCTGACGATGAGCGAGGGGCTGGAGCGGCTAGTCGACACGCAGATTCTACGGAAGCGATAACACCTAACAAGGAGACGAGGCATGATTGCAGTAAACGACGAATTCATCCAGAAGAAGACAGGCCGACGATACGTCGTGCGGACGGTCAGGGAATCCTTCGACTGCGAAGGTCTCTACTTTCTGAAGTTTGACTGGCATACGCAGGGCGGGACGGTGTATGCCATCCAACAGCCGCACATCATCGACGACAAGGACACCACGATTCACGGGTATATCCCAGTATAGAAGGAAGCGATAAGGAAAGGAGATGACCATGGCAGACCTAAAGGAAGAAACCAGAATAGTCAAGATCGGCTCCACGATTTACCTGGCATTGAGGGGATCGAGTGACGAGGCATGGCTCGAAGCTAAGATTGAGAAGGCTTTGAGAGCGGGCCGAGAGGTTACCGAGAACGGAGTAACGAGACATATCTCGTGGGGAATCTACGCGGACGATATGACCGACAACCTGGAACGCCACATCTGGAACGCCGCCCAGACGAAGGTACAAGGGACTCTGGTTGAGATGCAAACCAAGGACGGCGAGACGACGAAGACAACGCTGGGGAAGAAGTTCAAGAGCCTCGACGCAGCATGGGGCGATAACTCCGACGTCCCCGGCAAGTTCGATTAGACGGCTGATGGGCAGGGGCTTCGGCCCCTGTTAAAGCCCCACGGCAGAAGTCCAAAGGACTGCCGAAATCAGGGCGAGAGAGGGAGACATGGGTCAGTATATCGAATTCTGGGTACACCGTCGCAGCCGACCAGACGATGCGGAGATTATGAGCGGTAGCGACTGGCGACACGCCAGGGAGATTGCGACCAACCCACCCGCCGATGTAACACTGGTCGAGCGAGTCGTAACCAACGGTAACGACGCTGACGGCGTAACCGACCAGACGTTTGAGGTGATGTACTCGTTAGACGGCTGAGAGGCCGGGGCCACGCGGCCCCGGTGTAAAGCCCCAGACCCGACGTCTCAAGGACGGGTCAAAACCGAGGGCTGGAGAGGGAGACATGAACATCACGACGAGCGGATACCGGACGCCGACAGGTGAGTTCGACTGGGAAGGGTACAGGGAGGGAGCGCAGGCGTTCGCGGATTGGGCGATGGAGAAGATAGCGCGGCTTGAGGAGGAGAACAGCGGTCTCCGCATCGACCTGCGGCGGGCGCAGGTGCCGTGCGGTTGCGAGGCGTCCGAGGATGACCAGAGAGGTCGTCATGCCCGAACGTGCAATTGGTGCGGGTCGCGATACCGGGCCGATCCCGTCGAGCCGTCCCGCTACTGTTCCGACGATTGCGCGACCGATTCACACCTTCTGGAGGAGCCACGATGATAGTCACAGCATGCCCGATCGAGGGAACGTACCTGATCCGCGACGAGACTCAGCCGATCCCGCTTGGCAAGACGGCGACCGACGTTAGCACGGTTGTGTACCGGTACAAATTCGGCTGGGTCTGCGCGTCGTGCGGGTTTGTCGTAACCCCCTTCAAGGCGGCTAGGAATATATGCGAACACATCCAAGCAGCGGGGAGGGCGGCGAAATAGCTCAGGAGAGGCGGGGCCATCCGGCCCCGTTAACTGCCCACGACCGGGTCTCAAGGCCGGTCGATCACCGAGGGAAGGAGGACAATCAAACAAGGAAACGAGGCTATGCGGGGCCGTTGGCAGTCGGCCCCGCCAGGATCAACGAAAGGACAGACATGGCAAGAGGACAGCCGATAACACCGATCGAAATCGAGCACACGTTACTGATGGCGAAGTACGACCTCGCGGCCTACGACATCGCGAACATCCTCAACCGCAGCCAGCAATCCGTTTACCGGATATTGAAACGGTACGGCGTCGCGGCACGACCCGCCGCGAGAACGGAGGATCAGCACCTGGAGGCAGACCGCCTCCGGCGCGGCGTCGAGCCGGTGATCGAACCGGAACCGGAGTGGGCCTGCCTCGCCGATCATGCGGAGGCCTACAAGCAATCAATGAACGACTGCCACGTGGAACCGCAGCCAGAACCGGAGCCGGTCGAGCCGGAGCCAGTCGAGTTGGTCAACGATTATCCGGTGCTGTTCGAGTTTGAATGCAAAGAATGCGGTCAGGAATTCCACCTGACCACCGACCACATCGAGTGGTTTGAGGCGCGGGGGATCAACGTCCCGAAGCGGTGCCAGCCGTGCCGAGAACGACGCCGGGAGATGCACGACGGCGGCGGCCTGATCGGCGGCGTCAACCTCGACGAACTCGCAGCCCTGCGCAGGCGGCTTGAGGACATGGAACGACGACTACAGTGAGTTAAGCCCGAAGCGTCGCCCTGGCAACCAGCCGGGGCGGGTCTCAACCGGGCCGGTGGTTCGGGCCACCGGCAACGAATCCGAGAGTGGAAGGAGAGAGACGTACCGGCCCGCATGGATTGATTAGTGAGAAGGAGGGGCAATATGCCCGCAGGGATAACAAAGACGGATGGGATGGCGTATGTCGGCAGGCGACCCTGGCATAACCTGGGAACGTTTGTCGAGGGTCAGGCGATGACGGCGGCGCAGGCGATCGAGGCCGCGAGCCTGGATTGGGAGGTCGTATCGGAGCCAGTGTATCGGCGGGAAGAACCGAAAGATTACCGGATGGCGTCGGTCGAAGCATCTATCAAGCAGATTGACAACAAGCGGGCGATCGTCCGCAAGGATACCGACGACGTGTTCGGGGTGATGTCCGACGGGTACACGCCAGTCCAGAACCGGGAGGCGTTCGACCTGATCGACGCGGTTGTCGGTTCCGGCGACGCGACCTTCCACACGGTCGGCTCGCTGTTCGGCGGGCGGCGGGTCTGGATGCTCTGCAAGTTGCAGGGCGACTATAAACTGGACAACGGCGAGAAGCTGGAGTCGTTCATTCTATTGGACAACAGCCACGACGGGACGGCAGCGTTGCGGATGAGGCTGACGGCGGTTCGGGTGGTTTGTTCCAACACCCTGGGAGCGGCGACAACGAGCAGGGCGGCGTTCAGAGCCAAGCACACATCGGGGATCATGGGCCGGGTATCCGAAGCCCGCGACCTACTCGGCCTCAACGCCGCGTATATGGAGCGGCTGATCGAGGATGCGAACCGGATCGCTGACCAAGCCTGGAGCCATGCCGAGATGAAGGACATGACGTACAAACTCCTCGACCTCGACGACGACGTGGCGTTCGACATGCAGCGCGGCATCAAAGCACCGGCGGCGTCCAAGATGCTCGACCTGTTCTACCTGGGCCAGGGGAACCGGGGTGAGACCCGCTGGGACGCCTTCAATGCCGTCACCGAGTACCTGGACTACTCCAAGGGTAGTCGGGCGATCGACAGCCTGGACTCGACCGACGACGCGGACGTCTCCCGGCGGCTCCAGAACTCCTGGCTCGGCTCCGGTGGCGAACAGATGCGGGCGAAGGCGTGGTCGATCCTCAACAACGCGGTTCCGGCATAATGCTCCGCGAGGACTAGGTCGGAAGTAGTTGCTGGTGGTATAATAACCATCTGCCACCAGCGGCAGGGTCAGCGGTGCTGGGCATCACCTTAAACTGTCCAGTCTGAAATCGAAGGGAGGTGAGAGTATGCCGAGAGGACGGTGGGGAACGGTCGGTGAGGCTGCGGCGCATTACGGCGTGACCCGGCAGCGGATCAACCAGTTGATCGCGAAGGGCGGGTTCGCCGGGGCGAGGCTAGTCGAGATGCCACGCGGCGCAGTCTGGTACTTACCGTTTCCGTTTGCGAGGACAGAGTTGAGGAACGGACGGCCTCCGAAGGCCGAGAAGGGGAGACGATGAGGCTAGACGCGATTCAGCACACGGTGGATTTAAGCCTGGAGGAATTGGTCGAGGAGTTGGTCGCGGCCCGTGCGACCCTCGCGGCCCAGCAACAGGCGGTGTGGTATCTGGAACGGGCGGCGGTCGAGGGCATGAAGGAGCGCGGGGCGACGGTGGTCAAGACGACCGCGGGCGAGGCTACCCTGCGGACGCCGGTGTCGTATGACTATGGCAAACTCGCGGCCCTGCGAGAGATCACCAGCCCAGACGACCTGATCGGATACACGCCGGAGCGCGAGGTTGTGAAGGTCGAACGCGAACGGTGGAACATGACGCAGGGCAAGACCCTTGCGAAACTGTCCCGCCTTCACGCCGACATTATCGAGGACGCGAAGATTTACGGAGACCCGCAGATTAAATTCAAAGAGAGGAAGGGCGACAGATGATGCAACCGATCGAGACACAGGCGACGATTCTGAGCGTCGAGGACGACGCGAAGTGGAAGTACAGCATAGAGGCCGACATTCCGGCCTTCGACGGGGATCGGAGTTACCGCTACCTCGCATGGGCGAAGAAGCAAGGCCCGCCACCGCAGGAGGGCGCAACCGTCCTGGCGACGTTTGAGCCGTATCAGCGGGCGAAGTATTACGTGACGCGGGGCGACATCGAAGACGGCCCGGTCGACGGAACCGAGAAACACTACCAGATCACCTGGAATATGACCGCGGCCCGTTCCATAGAGGCCATCAACGGGGCCGGGGTGGCCCCAACTACCGGAACGGCGCAAGAAACGCCTGTACGGGCAACCTCGGACGCCGCAACAGCCCCAGGGACGACGTATTTGGCGGCTCCCACTACTGACGAGCGGCTAGCGAAGGAAATCGCGAAGTTCCGCAGAGAGATCGAAGGCGTCAACGATCGGAAGGCCGTTTCGGACATTCTCGCGCTGGTTGAGCCGGGGACGTACACGGTCGACGGATTGATCGAGGACGCGGAGAAACTGGCGGCGTGGTACAACTCGCGGATGGCTGCGAGGTGCGGGTCTCCGCTGGTGGAGGCGGCACAGGAAGCCGGGGCGGTCGTGACCAAGATAGACCTCTTTGACGAGGAACCAGTCGACAGCGTCCCGGCGATCATCAACCGGCCCGCCCTCGCGGACTGGGTCGCCGAACAGGGATGGCAGAAGGATCGGATCGCGGGCGTCCTACAGGACGCCGGGTATGCGTCCTCGGCGGCGTACCTCGAGGAATCTGGCAACACCGTCCAAGGGCTGGCGTCGTTGCTGAACGAGAAGTTAGGCTGGTAGATGCCCTGCACACCTGATTACTGCGATACCCACGACTATCCGGTCGCCCCTGGTGGCGGCTGGTGTCGTGCGGTGGATACCGCATACTACAGGTCGCTCAATATGCCCCGGTCGAGTTCTCAAAACGAGGACTTGGCTGGGGCTTTTTTGCGTTTGACTGAAGTGCTTGAACGGATGGAGGCGCGGCAGCCCAACTGGTCGCCGCCTCAGCCTGCACCGGAGACGAGACGACAATCTAAGAACAGGACGGGAGGGACGCCGTTATGATGGAGAGGCTAACAGTACCATCGTTGGAGGCGATGGGCACGACCTATATTGTGAGATGGGACGAGGGCGTTGAGATACGCCTCGACAGGATTTACGAACACCGAGATTACCAGGTCGATGCCGAAGTGACGATCAGCGACGATCAAGAACTGTCGCCCCATCTCCTGGGGCCGGTTCGGACGTCGATCACCAAGACGTGGCGAAGTGTCATCGCCGACCTCGACAACGTGAGCGAGCGGGGCGACTGGCGGCAACGCCTGACGCAGGCGTCGATCCTGGTACTGGAGCGATACCGTGCCGGGGTTCCGATCGTGGCCCTGGGAGCGATGCAGCCACCGGAGCCGATCGCCGAGGTGCTGCCCGGGATCGTGTGGGCCAACCTCCCGACGCTGGTGTATGGCGCGGGCGGGATCGGTAAGTCGCAGATGGCTCTGGCGTTTGCGTCGGCCCTTCACACCGGCACCGAGGTCGGTGGGCGGCAGGCGATCCAGGGCAACGTACTATTTTTGGACTGGGAGACCAGCGACCGGATGACATGGCACAGGAACCGGGGACTTCTCCGAGCGCGGGACATCGAACCGGGCGACTGGCCTGATCCCGACTATCCGTTGGCAGGCCGGACCGGGATGGTGTTCTACAGGTTCATGAGCGGCCCGATCTGGGACTCGGTGGAATTCCTCAAATCAGAGATCGCCCGCATGGGAATCAAGACGGTGGTCATCGACTCAGCAGGCCCTGCCTCGGGAGGCGAGCCGGAGGCAGCAGCACCCACCTTAAAATTCTTCGATTCACTGCGGGACATGTCAGACCCGTCCGACCCGGTGCAGACGATCATCCTGGCTCATGTCACGCATGAGGCCAGGAAAGGCGGGCGATCCAGCCCGTTCGGTTCCGTGTACTGGATCAACCTCCCCAGGAACGTTTTTGAGCTTGCTGTATCAGCCGGACAGCGACAGAATCACTCCGACTATGCCCTACACCACAGAAAGAGCAATACAGGCTCTCTCCGGCCTCCTCTGGGCTTCCGGTTGACGTGGGGCGACGACGGTTGCACGATCGACGACCTCGACATTCGGCAGAACTCCAAACTGGTCGCGACCCTGCCACTGGGCGAACGGGTCGGGATCGCCATCGGCGAGCATGGCGCACTGTCCACCGCCGACCTCGCGGAACTACTCGACGCCCCGACCCGCAGCCTATCGGCGACCCTATCGGGCGATGACCGGTTCGTCAGCAAGAACGGCGCATGGGAGACCACCGAGCCGCTGGGGGTGGACTGATGCAGAACTCAGCCCAGGCGAGGTTCGATTTCGACATTGACGAGGGCGAGATGGAGAAGAAGTTCTGGCAGTTCCATTCCGATCATCCAGAGGTGTACCGGACGTTGGTGCGTTTCGCCCGCGAGTGGCGGGAGCGGCGCGGGCCGGATGCCGTCTGCGGGATCGGTGCGCTGTATGAGCGGGCGCGGTGGGAGATGTGGTTCGAGTCCCTCGGCGATACGCCACCGCCGAAACTGTCCAACAATCACCGGGCGTTCTACGCTCGGTTACTGATGGCTCGTCGGCCCGACCTCGCCGGAATCTTCAGATTGAAGCGGCAACGAGTCCAGGCGACGTTCGGGCCAGAGAACGAGACCCTGGAGCCGAACGAGTACCTATCGTGATAAAAGCAATGACGCGCAACTTCCGCGCTGGAGCTTACGGCGACCCGGCGTTCGTACCTTATGCAGTTTGGTACTTGTTGTACGGAGAGTCGACCGAAGGCACTGGCTACACTCATCAGTGGCGCACATGCGACCAGCGACTGAGTGATTACCTCATGGCATCCGTAGAGTCTGAGGCCGAAGCTGCCGAAGCCGTGGCGATGGGATGGCGATACTACCGCGTTGACCTGGAAAGAGTTGGCCCGTTGATTGGCGAGATCGTCTGCCCAGAAGAATCGCATGGTGTGCAGTGCCACGATTGCCTTCTTTGCGGAGGCACCCGCAAACCGGCGAAGAACATCCTGATCAAGCCCATAAGACGCGGTTCTTCCGAGGCCGTTTGCTATGTGAACACGGGCTGGCTCGGCATGTGGCGAGCCTGGGACGCTGGGAACGTCCCCGCGATTGACCCTGCGATCATCGGAGACTACATGGCGGGACGACGGCCCACGTCCCGATATAAGACCGTCGAGGCATGGCGCGGCCCGTCTCCGTATGATGGGACTCCTATCGTCCTGATCCTCACGGGTCTGTCGCCACTAGCCAGCGAACAATCGGGCAACCGTAAGACTGGCGCGATGGTGCAGTCCTACATCTTGCGCCAGGACATGTCGCCTATCGTCGCAGTTATGTCGGCGGCAGACCGGGCCGTCTGCGGTGACTGTTCCTTACGTCCAGCGGCGAATGTTAATCCTTAACATTTCGGATGTTAAGGTTAACACTCAACGGCGAATGTGTTAACGGTTAACTGTTAACTCTACCCTCTAGCCCCCCCTAAAGGGGGGCGTAGAGGGGAGTAAGAGTGTATAGAAGAAAAAAAAGAGAGGTGATCGGTGGAAACGCTAACGGTTGAATTCCAGCCTGATCGCAGGCTGTCAAAGAACGGTTTGCGTCGAGGTCACTGGAGACAGACGCAGCCCTTGATCAAGCAGGCCAGGGAGGACGCCTACATCCTGGGGCTGATCGAGGCCGAAGATGGATGGGAGACACCATCGCGATGCAGGGTATCTATCCGACAGTTCTGGTGCGGTAAACCGTTCGATTGGGACGGCCTCGCGACCCTATGCGGTCCCGTGATCGACGGGCTAGTGGATGCAGGGGCGATATCGACATCGTTCGATGATGACCCCAGCCATATATTGGAATACACTATGACCGCAGAACGGGTCAAGACCCGCGCTGAGAGCCGGGTCGCGGTCACCGTCACGCCCGTCAGCGAATAGGAGGCGCAGTCATGAAAACCGACTTCATCAATAATTTTAATGTTCCATCATTGAAGACGAAGGAGGAGTATGCGAACCGTCGCCCGCTCATCCTCAAGGCTCGCCGGGAGGGTCAGACCCTGGCGGCTATCGGCGAGACCTGGGGCATAACAGGCAGTCGGGTCAGGCAGATTATCAAAGAGGAACTCAGGAGGCGTGGCTGTGATACGTGAGGTCGTGCAGTGCGACGAATGCGGTGTCGGTGGACTCGATCCCGTGGAGGACGTATGCGGCGATTGGCTGGGCACCGAGGACAACGGGTACAGATGCCCTGACAAACTCTGCCGCGCTTGTCGGGGCGATGACGATCTAACCGAGGAGGAGGAATGGACTCATGCAGATACGTGATCGGATCAAGGAACTGCGACGAGTCCCGGCATCGGAGCTATTGCCCAACCCGAAGAACTGGCGCACCCATCCTGTAGCGCAGCAGGACGCCCTTAGAGGCGTGTTAGCGGAGGTCGGGTATGCCGACGCCCTGATCGCCCGCGAGACACCGGAGGGGCTGATGCTGGTGGACGGTCATCTGCGGGCTGAGACCACGCCTGACGCGGACGTCCCGGTGCTGGTGCTGGACATCAACGAGGCCGAGGCCGACCTGATGCTGGCGACCCTCGACCCGCTGGCGGCGATGGCTGGGCGGGACGAGGAGCGGCTGACCGAGTTGCTGTCGACGGTATCGTCCGACAACGACACGGTGAACGCCCTCCTCCAGACCCTGGCGAACGGGTACGAGCCGCTGACGATAGCAGACTCGGAGCCGCCCGATAATGTATATGTGCAGACCGTGGATACGCCGATATATGAACCGTCGGGGCCACCGCCGGAGATCGCCGAGTTATCCGACCGGAGTACCGCCGACGAATTGCTCCGCGAGATACGGGATGCGGAACTACCGGAGGAGGTCGAGAGGTTCCTGCTAGATGCGGCAGAGCGGCATGTCGTCTTCAACTTCCAACGGATCGCGAACTACTACGCTCACGCTCCCGCTGATGTCCAGGCGTTGATGGAGCGGTCGGCCCTGGTGGTTATCGACTACGATCAGGCTATCGAGAACGGATTCGTCCGGCTCAAGGAGGACATCGACGCAGCCTTCCACCAGGACTATCCCGATGCGTAAAGACTTCTGCGCCTTCATCCTGACGCACGGCAGGCCGAACAAGGTGATCACCTACCGGACGCTCCAGAACCACGGCTACACGGGCAAGGTGTTCATCGTAATCGACGACGAGGACGAGACCGGCGAGGAGTATAAACGCATTTATGGCGACAACGTGCTGGTGTTCTCCAAGGACGAGGTTGCCAAGTACACCGACCAGTTCGACAACTCCTCCGACCGGCGCGGTATCCTCTGGGCGCGGAACGTCTGCTGGGACTTGGCGAGGCAGATGGGGTATCGGTACTTCGTCCAGCTTGATGACGACTACACGTCATTTGATTATAGGCGAACGGGCAAGGGTCACCGTCTTAGTACCTCCGCAGGGGAGGAGTATCACGGCTGGACGATGAGGAGCCTTGACGCGGTCTTTGATGCGCTTGTCCGGCTCGTCGAGACCACGCCGGTGACGACGATTGCGCTGTCTCAGGGCGGGGATCATATAGGTGGCGTCGTGACGAAACCATTCCGCAGGAAGGCGATGAATAGTTTTGTCTGTAGTGTAGACAAACCGATCCGGTTTCTGGGCCGATTCAACGATGACGTGACGACATACGTTTCTCTCGGTGGTACGGGGACGCTATTCTTTACTGACATGGGGCTTGAGCTTCACCAATTACCGACCCAATCGAATAGCGGTGGAAGCAGTGAGGTCTATCGGGAGTCTGGTACATATGTGAAATCGTTCTATACGGTGATGGCGGCTCCGTCTTGTACAACTATTCGGCCTCTCCACAACCATCGGGCAAGTGGGCCGAGGAACCCTCGGCCCCATCATAAAATCAACTGGAACAAGGCCGTCCCGAAGATTCTCCGGCAATGAGCTTCTTCCACGATATACGGAACCGAAACCTGTTGGAAGAATGCCCGCCGGGGATCGACTCCCACGCCTGGGAGTTATTTCGACGGGACTATGAAAAGGCCGGACAGTTTGAACAATTAGATAGCCCGCCTCAGTTGGATATAGAACTGAACGGCGGCTGTAATATGAAATGCCCGTTCTGCCTGCATGGGTACGGGGACAAGAGACCGAATACGCTCCTCTCGATCGAACGGTATCAGGCGTTGATCGACGAAGCCGTGGCGTTTGGCGTCCGAGGATTGAAGCTGAACTATATCAACGAGCCGATGCTGCGGACAGACCTTGAGCGGTGCATCGCTTATGCCAAAGCAGCCGGGATGCTGAACGTGTATCTGGTAACGAACGGGACGCTGTTGAACGCGAAGCGGCGAACCTCCATGCTCGACAGCGGGATCACCAAGGTGTTCGTTTCCGTGGACGCCGCGACGTCTGGGACGTATAACAAACAAAGGTTGTCCGGCAAGTTCGATCTGGTAGTGAAGAACATCTTGGAGTTTGTAGCGGAACGAGACCGCCGAGGGTTAATATATCCGCTCGTCCGAGTTAGCTTTTTGCGGAACGCCCTGAACATCCACGAGGAGGAGGCGTTCCGAGAATTCTGGCAGGATAGGGTCGACATGCTCGCCTTCCAAAAGATGAACGACCTCCCTGACCGGGACAGCGGTCTGACCTTGAACGGTCGGGTTCCGAAAGAACGGAGGGGCTGCACCTTCCCATTCAAACAACTGGTCGTTGATTACGAAGGCGATATATTGCCTTGCTGCAAGATGGGCGGCAAGAAATTGGCCCTCGGCAATATCGACAACATGACTTTGAGCGGGGCGTGGAATTCCGACAAGATGAAAGCCTTGCAGCAAATGCACAAAGAGGAAAGATGGCGAGATAACCCCGTATGCAAAAGGTGTATAGGCGGTCAGGAAGGGGACAATGCCAAAACGTAAACAACCGGGACTCTATCCGACGCCGCAAAAGAAAGCCGAATATGAACTGCGCCGGTATCAGATGCTGGAGTTGTACAAGGGCGGCGCGACCGAGAAGCAGATCGGCGAGACCCTGGGCGTCGACAAGTCGCAGGTTCACCGGTCGATCAAGCGGGTACTGAACGACCTCGCCGAGAAGTACAGCGGCATGGCCGACCAGATACGCGGGCTACAGATGGAGCGGTACACGACGCTCCTGTCCCGGTGGTGGCCCCAGGCTCTCGCCGGTGACGAGGCCGCGACCAAGATGGTGATGTCGATCATGCACCGCATCTCGGAGATCAACGGCGTGATCCCGAAGGAGCCGCTGATCACCATCGACCAACGAGCGATCAATTTGACCCAGGGCGAGGTCACATTCTCAATCGAGGCAGCAAGTGGCAACTACCTCAACGGCAACGGCCCCGACGGTGATATATCGGAGACCCAACCTCTACCCGAAGCAGAAGGCGGCGATATTCAGCCCTGACCGCTACGGGATCATCGAAGGGTCAACGAAGTGCGGCAAGACTGTCGCCTGCATCGCGTGGATTCTGGAGCAGGCGATGGGCGGGCTACGGGGTCAGGCGTTCTGGTGGATCAGCCCCGTCTATCCGCAGGCGAAGGTCGCGTATCGTCGGCTCAAGCGCGGCCTGGACGACACCCTGTACACCGCCAACGAATCCGAGCTAACGATCACGCTGGTGAACGGCGCGATCATCTCGTTCCGGTCTGCGGAGAAGCCCGACAACCTTTACGGTGAGGACGTCTACGCTGCCGTGCTGGACGAGGCGACGCGGATGAGGGAGGAGGCATGGCATGCGATCCGATCGACCCTGACCGCGACCCGTGGCCCGGTGCGGATTATCGGCAACGTCAAGGGCCGTAGGAACTGGGCGTATGCCCTAGCACGTCGAGCCGAGGGCGGGGAGCCTGAGTGGGCGTACGCGAAGCTGACCGCTACGGACGCTGTCGACGCGGGGATCATAGCGTCGGAGGAGATCGCGCAGGCCCAGCGGCAACTACCTGAGAACGTGTTCCGCGAGTTGTACTTCGCCGAGCCATCCGACGACGGCGGGAACCCGTTTGGGCAAGAGGCTATCCGAGCCTGCATCGGGGACGTCTCCGGCGAACCTCCGGTGGTCTACGGGGTCGACCTCGCCAAGAGTGTCGACTGGACGGTCGTAGTCGGCCTCGACGCCACGGGAGCCGTCTGCCGGTTCGACCGGTATCAGTGGCCCTGGGAGGAAACCGTCCGACGGCTGGCCCATGAGATCGGCACGACGTCAGCGATCGTGGACTCCACCGGGGTCGGTGATCCTATCGTCGAACGGCTCCAGCGGGAACTGTCCAACGTCGAAGGCTATCACTTCTCGTCGCCATCGAAGCAGCATCTGATGGAGGGTCTAGCGATGGCGATCCAGACCGGGGAGGTGCGGTATCCGCAGGGCGTGATCGTTTCCGAGTTGGACGCCTTCGCCTATGAGTACACGCGAACGGGCGTCAGGTACTCCGCACCGGACGGGATGCACGACGACTGCGTGATGGCCCTGGCCCTGGCGGTATATGGGCGTACAGGCGCGGCAGGGGTCGGGGTATGGTGATTCTATATCCTCCGCTGGTGTGGGTCGTCAACGGTCAATCTGTTAACGGATGCGCCAGGGCGGTCACATGAAGCCTCGCATAGCTGATCTGTTCTGTGGTGCTGGCGGGGCCGGGATGGGGTTGCACCGTGCAGGCTTTGAGGTGGTGGGCTATGACCTCAAACCGCAGCCGAACTATCCGTTTGAGTTCCACCAAAAGGACGCGCTGACCGTGGACTTGAGCGGTTTCGACGCGGTGTGGGCGTCGCCGCCCTGCCAGCGATTTGTGGCTGGGTTCGTGCCACGTCGCGAGGAGCATCCGAATCTCATACCGCCTATTCGGGCGTTGCTATCTGAGTCCACGCTGCCATACATTATCGAGAACGTCCGAGACGCACCGATCCGAGCCGACTATCGTATCTGTGGGTGCCAAGTAGGTCTACACAGGATTCGTCGAGTACGACACTTTGAGGTGTCGTGGGTTGTGGATTTGGAATTAAACCATCCCTGCTACCACCCCGAACAGGTCATTACCGTTACTGGTAATGGGACGCCGACAGGGACATGGACAGCCCTCGGACGTACAGTGACGGCCCAGGAATTCAGAGACGTGATGGGGATCAACTGGATGACACGCCGGGAATTGAGCCAAGCTATCCCGCCAGCGTATAGCGAGCATCTGGGAAATAAACTGATGGCCGTGCTGTCGTGAGCATTGAGTGCAAAGAACTCCGGTGCATCGGTTGCGGCAAACTCCTCGCGGAGAAGGCCGTGTCCGGTACGGTGATCGTGTGCAGCCGGTGCAAGACCCGCAACGAGGCAGATTGACGCGGTGTGTTTCGGCGTGGTATCGTCCATAACAGTGGCCCGATCCGGCGCAGTGTCCGAGGCGAAAGCCCGAACGCCGGTGGAGGTCACTATTGCCGTTCTGGGATGGGCTGTTCCGCAAACAGCAAGAACTATCGACCACCGTACCGCTCAACCTCGACGTGGGGCAGGCGTCATATCCTGACGTCAACTATGCCAACTTCGCCTCCGAGGGTTATTCCAAGAACGAGATCGTCCACGCCTGCATCAGGGAATTGGCGACCTCTGCGGCATCGCCCCGGTACTATGTCCAGGCTCCCTCGACTGACGGCGGCAGCGTCGAGATCGAACGCGGCGTCCTGTATGACCTGACCACCAAGCCGAACCCTTATGCGGATTGGTACTCATTCGTCGAGCGGCTCGTCACGTTCCTGATGGTGGCTGGCAACAGCTACATCATCAAGGAGCGGGGCAAGGGCGATCAGGTCTCGGCTATGTATCTCCTGCGGCCCGACCGGGTCACCATCGTCGCCGGGGACTACGGCGCAGAGAGTTATATCTACACTGTCGGCGGCATTGAGTATGGAGTCGAGGCGCGGGATATGTGCCACCTCGCCCTACCGAATCCCGCGGGCGACATCTACGGCCTCAGCCCTCTCCAGGTTGCGGCCCGTACCGTTAACCTCGATCTCAATATGACCGACTTCGCCAAGGTGTATTTCGCCAATGCTGGCGTCCCATCTGGCTTGCTCAAAGTGAAGCGGCGGCTGACCTCCCAGGAGGAGGCGTCGACGATCCGGTCGCGTTGGCGGTCGCAGTTCGGCGGGACGAACAACTTCCACCGGGTCGCGATCCTCGACGATGACGCCGAGTATCAGCCGATGTCGAACTCGCCGAAGGACATGGAACTGGGTGGGTTGCACAACCTGACCGAATCCCGCATCTGCGCGGTGTTCGGTGTCCCGCCGATCCTAGTCGGGGCGAACGTCGGACTCCAACGATCCACCTTCAGCAATTACCGGGAGGCTCGGCTGGCGTTCCACAGCGAAACCCTTGAGCCGATGGTCTCCCGTATCCTCCGATATATCAACGCTAACCTGTTCGACGAGTACACCGGCAACGAGACCCTCGCGGTTGATTGGGTCGCGATGCGGGCCACGCTGGACGATCAGGCCGCGACGACGACTCGCCTGACGGCCCTGTTCGCGGGCGGCATTATCACCCTCAACGAGACGCGGGAGGCTCTGGGGTTTGAGGCGGTTTCGGAAGGTGCGCTTCGGCGTATCCCGTCGTCGGTCTTTGAGGTCGCCGAGGGCGACGCTGCACCAGTTGCGGTAGATGCCGCGCCGATCGAACAAGCCCACCCGATTCTCGCCCAGGTCAAAGCTCCTCGCGTCGTCCCTCGCGGTCGTATGTTGGCTCGTCGAATCCTTGAAGAGCGCGAGGAGGAAACCGACGCCCTGGCAGCTAAGACTCTCACGCATTTCCGCGGTATCCGCAACCGGGTTGACGGCATCCTGGGCCGTCACATGGAACGGCAGACCGATTCAACGAAGGAGTACCCGTTTGAGACCGTCGACATGCTGCCGCCGATCGAGACCGGGAACATGGAGAAGATATTAGAGGCCGCGTATCGCCGGGTCTCCAAGCGGACGTTCGGCGCGATCAACGACGTGGGCGTCGCCGGGACTCTCGACTGGTCTGACAAGCTGCCGACGGTGCAGCGGGTACTGACCCAGGCACCGACACGGGCCGCGATGATCCACAAGACCACCTCAAAGGCTATCGGCAGGGCGGTCGGGATCGGACTGGAGCGCGGGTACTCCATCGAGCAACTGGCGCGGGGCGTACCGGACGACAAGTTCCCTGGTATCCGCTCGATCCTGGGCGAGACCGAGAACCGGTCAAGGCTGATCGCCCGAACCGAGATCATGAGGAGCCAGAACCAGACCACAGTCGGATTCTACAAGGAGCAGGGATTCGGCTATGTGCAGGCCGACGACGTGGACGGCGACCCTGACGACACGTACATCGACCCTGGCGACCCTTATGGTCGGACGTGCGAGGAGCGGCACGGGAAGGTCTACACGTTGGATGCTGCCGCAGATATTGACGACCACCCAAACGGGACGCTCAACTGGACTCCGATGCCACGCGGATACAAGCCGGAGGGACAGGTAGACGTTCCGAGCGTACCCGTGGACAGGTCAGACCCGCTCTCTGCCGACTTCAACGCTGCCGAGTGGAAGCCGGAGGTCAAACTAGGGCCGGGCGTCAACCCTGATGTCAGCAAGAATGCAGTAGCGGCTATTCGGCATACAGTGGTGAACATGAAGGGCGACCTCGGCACATATGTCGCCAAACACTATGCCAGCAATCCCAAGTCTGCACCGAGGATTCTACGGCGCAAGAGTCGGTTATTTAATCGCAAACATCCCAAGACAGGGAAGCCGATGAAGGCGGGCGGATTCTACTCGCGCGCTACAGACGCCGTCACCATTTCGGATAGTGCAATTGAATGGGCGACCGCGCATGAGATAGGGCATCAGATGACAACCGCGAAGCACTTTGTGGGCATGATGGGTAAAGTCAAAGCGAACAAATTCCTCGCTGAAGTTCAAAAGGCATTCGCTGCCGCCCAGAAGCGGCATTCGGAGCCGTACACTTTTGTACGGCGGGGTACGACATTCAAGAACCCCGGAACGGTGGGAACAGTCAGCGACTATGGAATGAGTGATATCCATGAATATATGGCCGAAGGTTTTAAGTGGGCGATGGTGTCTCCGAGCAAGTTCAAGGGCGTGGACGATGAACTGTTGCGGATCATGCGGAAGTATCTTGTGAAAGATAAGCCAGTGTCCGTTGGAGGTAGATAGTGCCAATTGAGATAAAGCGTCCGAGGTCAGAAGGCAGCGATCAGGCCGTCGTTATCGGCACCATCGACTGGACTTCCGATGGCTGGGATTACAAGACCGAGGATTCGGACTTGATGATCCTGCTGGACGAGGTGATGACCGAGGGGACTGTTACGGCACTGACGTCCGTCGATACGGACGAAGGAACTTTTGATTTCGTCGAGGAGGAAGTCGACGTCACCGACGACAGGTTCATCAGCGGCCTCTCGACATACCTTGAGCAGAATTCCAATATGTGGATAGGGGTGAGCGCATGATTCACAAGACGATGATTGCGAGTGCGAAGGCCGTCGACGAGGCCGAGGGGATCGTTGAGGCGTATACGAACTCGATGGGCGTGATCGACGCCGACGGCGACATCGTGGAGCCGACCGCCTTCGATAGTTCAATC